>Ga0209292_1000378_pt1 | contig 59981 bp, 57 predicted proteins | sample GOMGulsemesocosm_2_FD_184634 | JGI IMG/M metagenome (GOLD analysis project Ga0209292, IMG submission 184634) | Methane-oxidizing microbial communities from mesocosms in the Gulf of Mexico - GOM9C Gulf of Mexico (SPAdes) (version 2) | ecosystem: Environmental > Aquatic > Marine > Cold seeps... | reverse complement strand
AACAATCCATTAAAAGGATCAAGTCGCTCTTGGTTATCTGATTTAGACCATGGCTTAATATGCGATGCGATTAAAAACGAGTAGTTTTGAAATTTAGTTACTGCACAGCCCTGCCAATGGTTAATCAAATCTTCTCTAAAACGTCCTTGCCCAACACGAGTATTTACCATGACGGCTTTTTGCGTATCAGGAATGGTTTTATCTAGGATGATTTCATCAATATCATGTTGTACTTCAGCTTGTGTGATGTCAGATAAAAAGGCTCTATAACTTTTGATGGCTGCGCTATACATGCCATTGCCTCGTTTATCTTTTTCAACAAACTCTTGCACTTCATAGGTTTTACTGACGATATTCTCGTATTCCACAAATGAGCCAATGCTAAGTAAACTTTGCTTGGCAACACCGGCATCGTTTAACCAGTTAGGGATTGAGTTTTTAAGCGCACCCACATAGTTCTTAATGGTTTTATCTGATTTACCTATGGATTTAGCCCATCGACCATATTGGTCTTCAAGTGTATCCAGGTTTGCTGTTAACGAATTTCTCAAAATTGGAGCAGTGTTTGGGCTTTTAAGATAATCAAATAACGCATCGTCAAGGTAGGCAAAGTTAACAAGCTTAGACATATTGGCTTCGGTTGCTGAGTTGATTGAATCAAACGCTGGTTTACTCTCATTTGATACATCTAAATGCCAAAGCCCTGAAGACCTTAAATGATAAAACGGTAAGAACGGACTATCTGCATCATTGCCCTGTTTTAACTTTAAGAAGTGCCAGCTAAATCGCTTTTTAAGCGTATCATCATAGTAAATACAGTTATCTTGAATATGGCCTTGCTCAATTAAGTCCATAACCGCAAACATCATACAAATCTTATGTGGCCTTGCTCTACCAGATGATTTATCTGGCCTAATGCTTTGAAGTTTGTCGTTATAATATGCCAGGGTCATTGACTAAAACCTTGAATCATTTTCACAGGGTATACCATCATTGTCTCCATCCATTTTTGTATTAGGACAATGTTTAGTGAAGTACTCTGCTTCTGCGCGAGATGTCATTTGACTACAGTGCTGCCTACCATCACAGGAAAAATTAGCATTCGACTCTGAGAAAGCGCGATTTAATAAGGTGCCACTTGGTGTGGTAGTGCTGGGTGTATGCTGTGTTGGCGCAGTTGATGGAGATAAACCTAAGCGTTGATAACCAAAAGCACCAATAGCTATTACTGCAAGTATTAAAATAACCTTACTTTTAGGTGCTGAGGTGTTTTTGTGAACACGAGGCCTATGCCTTTGAATACTTTTAGCTGCAACGCCTTCAATGCGACAGTTAACAGCTCTGGATTTACCATTTGCTTGCTTTTCCACATCGAAGTAGATGAAGTCACCTACCTTGGGCTTTCTACTCATGGCTTTTAAGGTAGAGACATGAATAAATGTATCTTGTTTAAGCTCACTCGATTGAATGAAGCCAAATCCTTTATCATCCTTCCAGCTTTTTAATTGTCCTTTATGCATCACGGTTCCATTGCAGATGTCATTTCAATTACATACTAAGTCTAATGTCTCATAATAACAGTCACTTAGGTAGTGTTAGTTCATAAAAGTTTGTTCAATATCATGATTTGAAACACAAGGTCTGCCAAGACACGTTATCTCTACTTAGTTTGTCACCTTCATTCTTAGATAAATAAAGTGATAAACCAAGACTCTTTGCTTCTGTAATTGTTCTGTCGGCATCCATTTTAAATGCTGTACGAGCATCAGAAAAATCACCATGTCGTAGTGTAATAATTAAGTAGCCTCTATCATTTAAAAGTGAGCTAACTGTTTGCAAACTTTGTGACTGCTCTTGTGGTGATAGGTGCATCCAAACAGCGCTGATAAGGATGATATCGAAGGTTTTGTCTCTAAGTTTTGTTAATAAAGGTAATGAATCATCAAGCCAACTAACATCTTCACCCGTAAACTCTTTACCGAGTGCTCTTAAATCATCAGATGGCTCAATTGCAGTAACGCATAACTTTTGGCTATTTAGTGCTAAAGCATCTCTGCCGCTACCTGCACCGATATCGAGTAATGTATTACATTGTTTAAAGTCAATAGTTTGAACCCATGAACTATGAACGTTTTCAAACGAAATGGATTGGTATTGTGAGAACAAAAGTGCCGAGTTTTCACTATAAAACGTAATGTTATTGTTCTTATTACTCACTCAGCATCTTCCCTATTTATTTTTACTTAACGTACGTAATTATTCTCAATTAACAAATTAATTACTACACTCTTGGACTCTATCGCATAAAAAACTAAATTAATGCCTTACTTAATCAAAGAATTTGGAAACCATATTAAATGGAAGTCAATTTCACAAACTATCTTATTTCGTAGTCTCAGTACATTTAGTCCATACTACGGTATAATACGATACAATACAGAATTTCCATTCAAGCTATGCTTAATGCCAACTACTAACCAAGTCAATTTAACAGAGCTCAATGAGCCAAACAAAGATCATCAGCACTTCAAAATTTTTAAACCATATGGTTTTTTAAGTCAGTTTTTACAAGAACCACGAAAAAAGAAACATTTGCTAGGCGCACTTTTTAATTTTCCCGATAAAACTATGGCAATTGGGCGATTAGATCACGACTCCGAAGGGTTATTATTGCTCACTACCGACGGTATGATGAGCTACAAAGTCAGAGGAAAAAGTATAGAAAAAGAGTACTACGTACAAATTGATGGTTCTATCACTGAAGAAGCAATGTCACAGCTGAGAAATGGTGTTGTTATTAGTATCAATGGGACAAAGTATCCAACCTTGCCTTGTGAAGTATTCAAGTTAGACGGTGAACCTCAACTCCCCAGTCGTGGTCGTAAAATTCGTGATTCAAAACATGGCCCTACTAGCTGGATCTCCATTACTCTCCGTGAAGGGAAAAATCGCCAGATCAGAAAAATGACGGCATCTGTTGGATTTCCGACATTAAGGTTGGTAAGAGTTCGGATTGGAGACATCCATATAGGCAGTTTGACTACTGGTGATGTTGTGATGCTGCCTAATTTTGACGCAGCATTTTAACGTGGATATGCTTTATGAAACTAAGCTGATAATATCAATAATATAACCTTACTCTCTAGCATTTTATGACCATATGAATATTTTGTTTCTTTGCACCGCTAACATACAACGCTCTAGAACTGGTGAGGACCACTTTCGTGAAAACTATCCAAAGCACACGTATAAGTCAGCTGGACTTAGTGAAAAATATTGTAAACAACATGGAACCACGATTTGTACTACGGAATTATTAGATTGGGCTGATAAAGTTTTTGTCATGGAGCCAATGCACACGCAAAGAATATCAGATTATGCAGGTAAACATTTTCTGAACAAAATTGAAACTTTAGACATTGAAGATATTTATCAGTACATGCAGCCTGAGTTAGTAGAGATACTAGATCTACACGACAGACTACAGTTTCTTAAACCTAACTCTTAGACTACTTAATAAAAAGCCAATTAACCTAAAGTTGAAACTGCGCCTAAATAACTTTTTGAGCGCGGAGTAAGTTCAACTTTGGTTTTCGGATCCTTTATCTTTTCTACTAACGATCTTGAAATTACTAAATCCATCTAAAAAACAAAACGAATAGCATTATTTTCTTTTTTAGGTGTTGATGATCAGCCTTCTGATAAGGACCCAGTTTCTTATACAATTTATAGTTTTCAATTACTCTACTTTAAAACTTGCAAATAATATCTGGCTGAAACTCTACTAATGACTATACATTAACCAAATGTTTTACTACAAATACGCAGTACTTTGCGCAAATAAAGTTTTAAATCAACTGGGGTTGATTACACCAAAAAGAGAAGGCATATTTATCTTAACAATAGTGGCGCTCATCAAAATAATTTGAATAGAGTGTATTGTTCAAAAACAACAATTTCTATTTTTTAAACTACAATCGACTTTAATAATATTAAGGATGAATAATGAATAAAGAAAAATATTGCCGCAGAATTTTAGACGTTTATGGCTTATTAGTGGATTTTGATGGTGATGTAGGAAGAAGCAACGTACCTGGTCCAATAGATAAAAATGAAACCGCCAAATCTTGGATTAAACGAGTTCTAGGCAGCAATGTAAATGATGTGATTTTTTATGTTCCATTTGATTATTATGGTCAAACTAGAATCAATTCGATTAAGAGTGACTCTACAGAAGCAGCAAAATATGTCCGCAATATGTTGAATAAAACACTCAGTACTAAAACTCAAAGCTTTAAAGACGAGATAGCGAGTTATGAGGTCAAATTAAATACCGTTGATAGTAACCATAAAAAAAGCATGGAAAAAATTAAAAGTAAGCATAATGTTGAATTAGGGGTGAGTTATGACTATGAACGAGTAGAAGATGTTATTAATTCCTTATCATTATGCGATAAATCAAAAGAACTTTTTTCAACGATTAGTAGCACAGAAAAATCGCCTGAAAGAATTGTCACTAAGCTATTGCAAGCTTTGAATTACAGAATAGAAGAACTAGATAAACGGCCGATTTCATCTTAATTAGAAGAATCTTTTAACATCAGTTGAAATATTGACCGTTTCAACTGACTGCTCTACCAAAACTTGGTTCAGATTGACTAAGTCAAATTGGTATTTGTCCATTTAAAGGTGACAGGTGCCAATAAAGTGCTTTCAAACGGCGCTGACAAGTATGATATCGAATTTTTTCCTTCAACTTTTACTAGTTTTGGTAAAGCGTCATCAATACACTGAACCGCATTGCCAGTGAATGCTTTCCCTGATACTTTTAGTTCGTTTGCTGGCTATATTGCTGTAATGCATAGCCCTTTATAGATAGTGCAGGCGCATTTCTACCGCTACCTACACAATATAGAGTACTTTTTTTTCATCGAATAAAGTTAATAGCTTTTATCCATGTGTTATGAACGGTTTCAAACGCAATAGATTGGTATATAGTATACAAAATACTGAATTACTACTGTAAAACTCGATGTTATTGCCTCTAATACTCATACTCCTTTAAGCTTTCCATTTAGACTCTTTATTTTCTATAGATCAATTTATACAGCTTTTAATAAAACATAAAGTTTGAAACTGAACTCATTACCTTGACATATTTCTAATTATTAAGGCATATACTCTACTTAATATTACGGAATATGGATGTTAATTGATGGATATTTTTATTGCTTACATAGTATTGGGAACCACTTGTACTTCTGTTATCTTTCTATATAAGTATGTAATCAATAGGCACTTTAATAGGTTAAGTAGAGATGACTTAACTCAACGTGCTATAGGTTGGAGTTTACTTTGGCCAATACTAATCTTCTATAGTTTACCAAAAATCGGATTAAATACCTTATTCGACAAGCATGAGGATTTCGGTTTTTCCGGCTCTATTGAAAAACGCCAGGCTGAACTACTTTCTTTGTGGGAATCCCCTCCTTACTGCTCAAACTTCATAGAAACCAGAGGATATGACGAATCTGCGTTTGAAGAGTTAGCTTCTAAGCTCCAATTCGACGCTTGTGACATTAGAGATTATTTAAACGAACTCGGTCCACGTAGTGAATTTAACGTAATGAACCAAGACGCTATTATTTTAAAGTGGATAAATAATAGGAACACTGACAGCTATGATATTTCTCGCGTTCCTGAAGAATTAGACCGCTTTAGCAATACTGCGAATTCTTTATTATTTAAAGGGATTGGTAAAGCATACTGTGAAGAATGTCAGGTTGAATATTTAGCAAATCAGCTAAATTGTATTTCTGACAAGCTTTCACCTGGTTGGAACTTCAAGCGACTAGAATGTTGTAGGGGCCATCTATTAAGTAAGGTCAAAGGTATTCATTTAAATTGTAGACCTAAATAGTTTTTAGGGAGAGGATTAGCTCCCCCTATACCAGAAGGTTCTTACTGCAAAAAACCAATAGACCTACCCTCAGGGAGCTTGTAGGCAGATTCTTGCTGTAATAATAACAACATCATAGCTTCACTATCATCACCAATCAGAGCGCTTTTGCGTGCGATCACGGCAAAATCACCCGGTGTCAGGTTCACAAGAAATGACAATCGTTGCCAGATATTCTCTGTAGGCGAAGGAACAAGTTGTTTGAACAGAGCAAATCTTTGTGTTTGGGTTAAGTAGTCCAGCTTAATCTTAAAGTCAAAGCGTCTTGCAATTGCATGATCCAGCTTTTGATTAAAGTTGGTTGTAGCTATAAAAACCCCACTAAAACTCTCCATTTGGGTAAGCATTTCATTCACCATGGTCGACTCCCAGCTATTGCTGTGGCTTTCTCGGGAAGACAGAAAACTGTCCACTTCATCCATCAATAAGATAGCGTTTTTTTCACCTGCTTCTTCAAATGCTTTTGCAATATTTTGTTCCGTTTCACCCACATACGGACTGATCAAATCTGATGCTTTTTTCTTAAGTAGCTGTAGATTTAAATCTTCCGCCAGATGGGCTGCATAGGCCGATTTACCGGTACCTGGCGGTCCAAATAATAATAACCGTGCTTCACCAAGATTATTTATGCCGCTTTTAACTTCAGATAGTTTAGTACCAATACAGTTTGTTAAGTTCAAATCATATTCAACTAAAGATGACTGCTCGTTGAATTTTAGTTTCGCGTGTCTGCCGGCATTTAAGTAGCCATTAAGCAAGTCACTTATCTTCAACTCAGCACTACTGGCGCTTAAGCAAAGGCTTTTGGTGACTTTAATCGCCTTTTCCATATGTGCAATTGACAATTTTTCGTGTTTACAGATATCGCTGATAAAATCGCTAGACAGCCGCAGCCCCCGAGACAGCTTTCGGATTTTGACCTCATATGCTTCTTGGTCCGGGTCAGTTACTTCAACCACCATGTCAAAACGGCGCAAATAAGCATCTTCCAAGTTCGATGCACGATTGGTGATCCAGATAACTGGAATAGGATTTTCTTCTAAAATAGAATTGATGTCTTTTTTAGGCAAACTTCGTCCTGCAAAGGGATCTTCGTGGAAGAAATCATCGCACTCATCCATCAACATAATGATGTTGTCTAGGCTATGGCATACGGCTATAGCTAGCGACATCTGAGCAAGGATTCCTTCTGATAAATTTTCATTTCTAGATTTATGACTTTTACTGTTTGAAATATCGAATAAATCACACCTTAGTGACTTCGCGAGGCTCCTTGATAGTTCTGTTTTGCCAACGCCAGGCTTGCCATGTAGCAAGATATTCACACCGCGTAATTTTTGTTCAACGGCTGCGCTGAGATATAAATACAACGAGTCGAACTGATTTGAATCAAAGTTTTTTGGGGATAATACGCAATTGCTTTCTAACTGAAAGCAATAACGAATTAAATGCTCCATCGACTCAAGTTGATGTAGTGCTTGAATTGCGGATAGGTAAGAAGTTGGGATGGTAAGACTTGCCAATAACTCCTGCATCGACAAAGTGGCGTATTCCCCGTTCTCTCTATGCTCATCAGCATCCACAAGCAAAGAATTAGACAAGCCGTTTTCCTGTATAAACCAACGTACTTCGTCTTCATTTATGTTCAATACTTCTAACAATATGGTAAGGCCGTTGCCACCTTCTTCAAATTCACAAAGCAAATTATCAATAACTTCTCGAAACGGTGCACATATGGTCTTTAGGTAAATAAACAAATACAAGCGGAAGCATAACCGTGGACTGCTAGTTTGTTTCGCGAGCGTATATAGGTTTTTGAAAAAATGAGTGTTTTTCAAATTACTAATACGGACTTTATTAATGACATTCCTAATCCAGTCACGCTGTAATTTACCTAGTACGGAAGCGGAACGAAGCTGTCGTTTTGGCATTCCCATCCTTAGACATAGTTTTCGAAGCGTAGATTCGTCCATTATCTCTTTAGCGTTACATCCTATTAGTCTTCCTGCCTGTGTCGCTTTTTCAATAAAACACCAAATCATTGGTGAGTAGCCGTCCTTTACTCCGGCATTTCTTCGTTGTTCCACGAAACGAAATTGCTTTTTAACTACTGTCATAACTACCTCTTCTTGTTTTGACCTGAGCACTTCATAAACACATGCGACACAAAATATCGCTGTTTTATAAATTGATTGTAAAAGAGAATCATTTTTAACCTAACGCCGTTACTTATTTCTTTGTTAATTTAGTTGATATTAAGTGGAGATAGTTTTTACATGTTATCTCTAGGCGTTTGGCTTATGTTGGCAGTTTAGAAACCTTCTTCTTCACAAGCATAGTCATCATCTTCAATTGGCAGCGCTATAAAGAAGCTGTCAAGCCGCTCTGCTTCTGCAAAGGTTAAGTTATTAGGAACCCCAAACTTAATTTGCACTCCTTCTCGAAGTGGCAATTCATAGAACTCAACTTTTTTGTTAAGAGAGCTTGGATTGTGCGCCAGCCCTTTCGACAAATGCCCTAAACGCCAACTTTCGCTGCTAGTTAAATCTACGGGGAGTTCAATTGAAAATTCAAAATCATTACGCAGGTTTAAACGGTGAAGTAACATTTCCTCCACGTTTGATTCAAAATTGTCTTTGCACTCGATAGGCACTCTTTGTTGGCCAACTGCACATGTCGCAATTTCTAGCATGGGGGCGCTCCATACAATACGAGCATACCTACCTTGGGTATAATGACCACACTCCAGCTCTTCTAATGTTTTGAATAGCTTCCGCATTTCTGATTGGCCTATTTTCCGGCCAGTATAGCGACTCAATTGTTTACCCAATTGTTTACGCATAGTTTCTTTATAATTATTAGTTCTTTCTTCATAAAAGTAATTAAACAAATCACTCAAAAGCTCGTTGTTCTCATACGCTTCTTGTAACGCCACAGTGTTTAACATAATAGTGCTCATCTTCTACCTCTCGTTATTACTTGTTGAATTATCGTTAGGGGTTTTACTATTTGGTCGAATAAGCTATATTTTTAATAGCTGTTCCCTTGTAACCAAGTTCAATAAAACAAAGTATGAAACAACAGCACATGACACTAAATCTAGCCTTTATATCAATGCTGATTTCCTCATCCTGTTCAATTGATGAGTAATAATAGCGTTCATAAAGCAATATGGTTCACGCAGATAAAGTAAAAAGGTATTTCCATATAAATACTTATTATTCAAATGGTTACAGGTAAAAAATGAATGGAAGTAATTTCGTTCATGAAAAAAGCTATGTACAAACTTTTCTAGTGTAGGTCTACGCTTGATGTAGCTTGATTTTGGCGCGGTGGCTAAATTAGCTGCTGTTTTATAAACGTTTAACAGGATGTTAATGACAATATGTACGATCTATATTCAACAGTTGGGACAATAGAGAATCCACTAAAACTTAAAAATCAACATCAAGACACTGAATTATCTAAAAAGTTTGCAGCAAAAAGTAAACTGTACATTCATAGACCGCTGCTTCAGAAATGCACCAAGAATAATAACGGCGAAGACGGATTCGCATTCGATAAAGCTCACGAAGATCGCGCTAGTTATGTTGCTAATATATTATCCAATCCCAATTTGACGCCGATTGAAATCAAGGTTGCGATAGCAATACATAACATACTCGAAGGGTCTTGGGATGGTAATGTGTTTATTTGTACATCGAATAAACTGAATATCGAAAACTGCGGGGAAGATGGCTTAATTTACATCGGTAAAAATGGCGATTGGGCGTTACTTGAAGAAACTCCACTACATCAGCTACTATTAAAAATATATGGCATTAAGATAAGCACTGATGTTCTGAATAGAACCTTAGCTAGACTAGATAGTTTTCACTATATAAACCTTACCGCAGTAATACCTGAAAATGGCCATATAGAGTGCAAACAAAGGAGTATAAAACCTCGGGCTTATTTTAAGCACATAGCGCTTAATGAGATGATGGCCTATAAAAACTTAGTGAATACTTGGGTTAAAGTAAAATAGCCACCAAGAGACATAACTATCTGTTTACAAAGCAGATAGTTCACCCTTAATACTATCTATTTTGTTGTGATTTGAAATAGCAGGTACTATCTTTAGTTATATCAGTCTTAAAGACATAATCAGTAATGACAATAGCAGATGAAGATAACCTGTTTAACTATTCGAACATAACTTTCACTGCAAGTTATAAAGATATTGATGAGCAGTATCGGTTTATTATTAACAGATTACTCATCAAGCTTAATGCGTTTATTGCTAAAAAATCTTCTTCAATTGATGTTTATTACGTCGAGTTACCTGGTGAGTGCCTTTTTCCAATTTTGCACTTTGTTATTTCAGGTAACATCAGCAACCAAGAGCTTGATGCTTACTTAGATTGTTGGACAGACGAGCTTAAAAAAATTATTCAATAATTACCTAAGTTGGGAGCCACCACCTAAACAAACATATGTATACATTTGATAAAGACACCATAGCTGATAATAAACTAGACAATATTAGCATTCTTGTATAATCTAATAGGTAAGGGTTATTCCTTTCAGACCTTTTGTTTATTGGCCTGTAAAGACTTTAAAAGTAAGATCTTGCTCTAAGCTTGCAATAAGTATCAAGATCCCAGCGGTAGTTTGCAATGCTGAAAAAAAGATCTTTGCGATACAATTAATGACCTCATCTAGAGGCCTTATAAATCCTCAAAAACTTAAAATCTTGGGATCCTGTTCTTAACTTGGAGTGACACTATTCGAACAGCTGGATTCACATACCCACCTAAATCACTTATATCGCCTTGAGATTCTTTTACTCCTTTTGTTATCTGAATCAGAGTCTCTTTAACAAATTCCTTTAATTCCATGTTTTACCCTTTTTTTTAAAATGATTTAGATAGTAATTTGGGATTAATAAATAAAAAACAACTTAAAGAAAACACTAAACAATGACCTTTTAAGCTGTAGCGTAGGGAAAAGTATCGAGTTGTACCCCGTAATACATTTACGATGTAAACAATATTTAGTCACCCGATCACCATTAAAATTCTAGCTGTTTTTTAGTAATGGTTCTCAGAAAACATCCATAACATCTTTTACATGCGATATGGGGATCAATTTCACCCCTGGGGTTTCTAATCGTTTATTGTAATTTCTTTTTGGTAATATGATGACTTTAAAGTCGTTACGAATCGCCTCTTTTACCCGTTCTTCTCCTGAGGGTACCGGACGTATAGAGCCGTCTAGTCCTATTTCGCCAAAAGCTATGGTGTTTACTGAAAATTTATGTTCTCTTGATGATGAAATCATCGCTAAAATCAAAGGCAGATCAGAGCCAACATCTTTGGTTAAATTCACTCCGGCAACCACATTCACGTAAATATCATTACCACCAATATTTTCCCCCATGCGGCTTCTCAATATGGCCAAAAGCATTTGCATACGCTTATAGTCAAAACCGACTCCGCCTCTGATCGGTATCTCGCCTTGCGATTCTGTTACCAGAGATTGAATATTGATTAAAAGTGTCCTACCCGTATCGTTTGATGCATAGGCCATATTTCCACTTGATTCAATGCCATCTTTATCTAAAAAAATAGCGGATGGATTGACAACATCTTGCATGCCCTTGGCTGTCATGGCAAAAGTCGCTATTTCTGTGGTGTCGCCAAATCGGTTTTTAGAAGATCGTAGTGTTCTGTATTTACTGTCGGCTTCTGTTTCAATTTTACACATACAATCGCCAATATGTTCGAGTACTCTAGGCCCCGCCATATCGCCTGATTTTGATACATGACAAACCAATATAACAGTAACGCCATGTTCTTTAGCTAGCCTATTTAACATGGCTGCGGACTCTTTTACTTGCGTTACACCGCCAGGAGAATTTGGCAGTGAACTAACAAATGCCGTTTGGATAGAATCTACCACTAGAAATTTATAATCGTCGGTGACTATGACACTACAGATAAGCTCAACGTCACCTGAATTCATTATATCTATTTTTGAAATATCGGCCTGTAGCCTTAGGCCTCTGTCTCGTACTTGACCTTTGGACTCTTCACCTGACGTATATAAAGCCTTCCCAATTTGACTTAATTGAGCACATGTTTTTAACAACAATGTACTTTTGCCAGCACCAGGGTCTCCCGCGACAAGAATAACGGAGCCCTCAACAATTCCACCACCTAAAACGCGGTTAAATTCGGCGCTGCCGGTGTCAAATCGAGTTAAGTCCATATCAGAGACGTCACTCAGTTTATCGACTTTGGCATCACCTTTAGAATAACCTTTGTGAGCATTTTTACTTGGAGTATGCTGCGTGATAACCTTTGATTCTTTAAACTCAGTGATACAATTCCAATTTTTGCAACTTGAACATTGACCTAACCACCGGGAATGATTTTCACCACATTCACTACAAACGTAACTTGTTGAATTTTTAGCCATAATATTATACTGTTCTTAATGTTTTTTTGCTGTTTTCTTGTTTAACTTACGGGTTAGATTGATAGCTAAAACACCTGTTAATCTTGCTTATATCCTGGTGCAATCGCTAAATTTTCAGCGCCATAAAGTGTTTGTCTGTTTCTTAAATACAGTTGATATTCTGCGCCGTTAAGTGAAGCATTTTCGGTACAGTCAACATTCCAGCGCCTTAATAAATACCCTGCCATTGCCGCCCTAACGTTTAGTTCTAATATGCCTTTATCCATTGCAAAATCTAACTCAATTGCGGTTGGGTGTTTTACGTTATTAGGATGTGGAATGATTTGTAGCGGCATCATGCGTGTCCACTGATGGTCTTCTTGTTTATTCTCAAAAGGCTCTACTACTGTTTCTGCTTCTTTAATGGTTACTTTGGCAATACGTGTTAGTACAAAGTCACGAAAGGACTGTGATTTTCTATCAAAAGCACGCACATGCCAGCGTAAACCATTATCTACAATGGAATGTGGCACAAGTTCCCGTGCTGCAGAGCCACTTGATAAAGAGGTATAAATAATGCTCACGGCTTTGTTATTAATGATCGCCTGAGATAACTTAGCGACCACAAAAATATCGGGAATGTTTAACTGACTTGGTGATTCAATGGGGAACTGAACATCGTGAATGGCGTCATAACCATCACTGATATTATTGGCCAATTTGATTAAAGTCTTGCGTGGGTCATGGCTAAATAGTGGTTTGAATGATGACTTAATTAAGTACTTTTTATTAACATTATCATAATCCATGTTCTCTGGTGCATGCTCTTTATATAACGCAATATCACGAGAGGCCGCAGCTAATCCTAGCTCAAAACGACTAACTATTTCGTAACGCGTTACAGTTCCAGTAAATAGTAGCTTAAAATCTATGTAAGCAAGACGTTGTTTTTGCGCGTAATTTAGAACATCGACATTCATTGTTATTATTCTTGTATAAAAATGTATAGCCAGTATGTATCATTTAGAGTCGCACTACAATTTCTTTATTTATATAGCAATTAAAGTGCCTTTACTTAATTAAACCTGGTTTTAAAACACGCTAACGACGTATTTTGTTAGCGTGCAGTTATTTAAAAGGCGTTATGAGCACACGGCATATACGTGAATAAAGTACAGTAAAATAACAATGTGATGGCTATTACTATTCCCCTATTTTTAACAAATAGAGTATTAGATATGTCTCGTTGTCTAACATTAACCAACACTAAAATAATTTGCTTACCTTATTCTTCTCACTCATTACGATGTTGAAATATCAAATCGTAATATGTTCACATGTACGCTTATTTATACAAATTTCAATATTTATTTTACCTATATACCATCTGCTAAATACCCATTTAAATACAGGCAAGGAATACCCTGTCGTTAATGTTATTAAACAAGTACGGCAAGGATCTCTTGTACTTCAACACGCTCTCGGTAGTCACCACCTTCTGATTTTGCGAATATAACTTTTCCTGATTTATCGAGCACAAATACCGCAGAAACGGGTAACTCTGCTGATTTATCATCATAAAAGCTGTAAAAATCATAACCCAGATCATTCATGGCATTTATTGCTGCATCAGAATTTTTAAATACTGTGGTAAATTTTTTAGCGACTTTATTACCAAGGTCACTAAGCACCTCAAACGTTAATTCATTTTCTTTAATCGCTCCTTGCGAACTGTCTGGACTCATAGGAGATATTGCAACTAAGTTGGCTCCTGCAGCTGATATTTGAGGCAGAGCATCTTGAAGAAGCTTCAGCTGTAAATTACAGTAAGGACACCATACACCACGGTAAAATGTTAATACTAACGAGCCTTTTTCCAACAAATTGGCCAAGTTCACCTGTTCACCGCTAGCATTAGGTAAACTAAACTGTGGTGCTTTTTCGCCAACGTTCAACCGTAATGGCGCGTTATGATTAGTGGCTAGTTGCTTAGCATCAGTGGCAAAGACTTGAAACTGCTCCTTAGGTAACATGCCTTCTAATTGACCAATTAATTTGTTTACTTCGTTTTTGTACGATGACGGCTTTGTAATTGCATTCATGATTTGTTCTCTTTGGTAAGTTCAAGTATTAATAGCTGCTCAAACATATTGAGCAACTGGGTATAGTTTAATGAACTATATCTAGTGAAAACACCGTATCAAAAGCAAAACATATGTGCGAAAAGTGCACTAATAAGACAAGATGTAGTGGTATAATCATCATTTGATTATTTTACGCAATAAAAAATTGATTAAAAAACACTAAGAAATAGGAAATTATGGACGTTGCCAACTTATACCTTTTTGCTGAAGTAATACGTCAGCGTAGCTTTAGTGCTGTTGCCAAAACTCGCGGCATTGCCCCTTCTTCAGTATCACGTTCTATTCGCGCTTTAGAAAAAGAAGTCGGTATTCGGTTGTTCCACCGTACTACCAGGCAAATTATGCCAACTGAAGCGGGCTTGCGCTATTATGAGCGTATTACTTCGGTGCTTGAAGAGCTAGAGCTTGCTCAACAATTGGCGAGTGACCATGACTCCCTTCCTAAAGGTACTTTAAAAATTACGGCTCCAAGAGTTTTTGGAGAACTCTACCTTATACCTTTACTACCAAAGTTTAATCAGTACTATCCTGATGTATCGTTTGAAATTGTACTGAGTGATGGTTTTACAGATCTAGTACAAGAAGGCATTGATATCGCCATTCGTGCTGGTAAGTTACAAGACTCAAACTATATTGCTAGGCAGCTATTACCGATGAATTTCTTCATTACTGCCAGCCCTGATTATCTCGCTAAAATGGGCACGCCTTCTTTACCTGAGCATATTGCTCAACATAACTGTTTAATATTCCCAAGGGCTGGACATAATCCTAATTGGCTATTTAAGACGGCAGATAAAATTGAAGAAGTGGCGGTTCAGGCAAAAATATTGGTGACTCAGTCGAGCGCAATTAAAAAATTAACCTTAGCTGGTATGGGGTTATCTTTGCTACCTGATTGGTTGGTGAGTCGTGATATCGCATCGGGTAAGTTAGTACAGCTGTTTGACGATAAACAAGTAACAGCAACAAATTATGATAGTGCGGTTTGGTTACTCTACCCATCTCGCGACTACCTACCGTTAAAAGTAAAAGTGTTTAATGAATTTATCCTCAAGCATTTTTCCAAATATCAATAGAAAAACCTTTGTGAACCTCGAGAGTTTACTATATTGATAGTCGTTCCAGCTCAGCTTTTAATTTTATAATGAGGTGTAAGTTATAGCTCAGATACCATCTACTTCTGAGCTTTCTTTTTTATGGTTGTAGCAAGGTGAATAACAAATGCACTTGAGAGACCTTGCTGTTTTATTTAATTAACCTTACGTATTGTGAACAATAATGTTATTAAAGAAAATTTTTCAATTGTCTAATGCTTCTGCCTTTAATGCATCAGTGAGCCAGCTTTTAGTAGGGAATCCTTGGCAACGCTTCTGCCCAATAATAATCGTTGGAACTACCGTGATTTTATCTTCCTCGTACGCATACTTTAAAGCACTTTTGTGTTTACTTTTGTACATATTGCACTCCAATGCGTTTTGCATAGCGTCGCGATCTAGGCCTATATCTTCTGCCAACTCAGCAAGGACTTTAATATCACCGATGTTTTTTCCTTGCTTAAAGAAAGCATTCATTACCGCGATAGAAAATTCGCTGCCCAAGCCACGTTCTTCCGCATATGAAAAACCTTCAAAAGCTTTCGTTGTTCGCGGTTGTGGAGATATTCTAGGTAACCTTATATCTATCCCCAGTTTATCAGCAAGAGGATATACAGATTGTTTCCATATGGATGGCAGATATTCATCTTCTACTTTTAAGGTAGGCACTGGAAAAGGACGAAGTTCAAAGGGGCGCCAACGTATTTTAATGTGTCTACCTTTAACGGCTCGCTGTAATACTTTGTCCACAAGCAAGCAGTATGGGCAGACATAATCAGTATAAACTATGATTTCTGTTGTCATGATATTCTCTAAGAGTTGATGTGGTAAATTAAAAAAATTTTGAAACGCTTTTAATCCAACGCTGCCTATTTAAATCTAGCTAAATAGACAACACTAGATAGGAGCCGCATTAAGTATTTTTTGCCAAAAACGCATTAGCTGTTTTTAAATCAGCAAGAGGGTTAAACATCTCAAAGTTAAATTCTTGTAATGGCTGATTATGCTTAATAACATTGGGCCAATCGGGATTGGCCAAAGCCATTTTCCCTACGGCAATCACATCCGCTTGGTTGTTATCTAGTATTTGTTTGGCATCATTTTCATTAACTATGCTGCCATTGGCTATGACCGAAACACCGCCATGCTTCTTTGCAAGCTCAGCAAGGGATAAACCTTTGCCAAAGGCAGGATCTTTAGCGTTATATTCGGTCGTATGGATATAATCTACGCCACATTTTGCTACAAACTCGAATGTGGATTTAGCGTCTTCATCTTTTGCTGGCCATTTATATTCAAAGTCATTAACCTTGCCTTGCGAAAAACGTATACCAATAGTAAAATCATCACCCACAGCCTCCCGTATAGATGTGATAACTTCTTCATATATTCGTAGTCTTTTCAGTAATTTTCCGCCGTATTCATCGGTGCGTTCATTGGTGTGTACGGTAATAAATTGATCGAGTAGATAACCATTAGCACCGTGAATTTCAACACCATCAAATCCTGCATATTTTGCTAACTTAGCAGCGTTAACAAAGCCATTGATGACATCATTAATGTCCTCTTTATCCATGGCTTTTGGCGTAGAATAATCACCATTTCCGTAATAAAAAGTCATTTCTTGACCTAGCGGTTTTACAGCAGAAGGGCCGGCATTAGATCCTGTGTATTTATTATATTGAGAAAGCGCTCCCGCATGCATTAGTTGTGCGATGAAAAGCGAACCACTCCTATGAACGGCATCGACAATAGGCTGCCAACTTTTAGCTTGTGCTTCATCTGTCAGTCCCGGTTGGAATTTATAGCCTTGGCTATAATGTTTATCAGGGTATAAACCTTCGGTGATGATCAGTCCAAATCCCCCTTTGGCGAACGCTTGATAGTAATCTTTCATTAATGGCCCTGCGGTACCATCGGCTTTACCGCTCACGCGTGTCATTGGTGCAACTGCCAACCTATTTTTAAGGGTAAGTTTGCCAATTGTATGATTTGCAAATATATCAACATGTTTATTTTTCATTGCGCTATTCCTATTGCAACATTTAATTAAGTGGCTGTATTTTTACATCAAAAGAAAACAATGATAATATCAATATAAATTGAATCACTATTAACTTTTTGTTGAATATGTCCAAAATCAACCAATTAGAAAGCTTAAAAGTTATGAAAGCGGTTGTTGAAGAAGGAAGTTTTACCGCCGCTGGGAAACGCCTTAATTTATCCGTGGCTAGAATTTCCAAATCGATTGAGCGACTAGAGTTGGAATTAAATGCAAAGATTTTCATTCGCAGCACTAGGCATATGCAGCTTACAGACAGTGGTGAGCGTTGCTATCGATATGCACTTAAGCTACTTGAACAATGGCGTGGACTCACGGATGAGCTAGTCGAAACGCAATCTAAACCCAAAGGTAAGATAAGAATAAGTGTACCAATGAGCTGGGGGTTATGTGTATTTTCAACGGTTTTAGCCAAATTTATGGCCAAATATCCTTTGATTTCTATTGATGTTCATATGAGTGATATGCATGTCAACGTTATTGAAGGAGAGTTTGATTTGGTGCTTAGATTAACCAATAAACTTGAAGATAGCTCTCTACTTTGCAAAAAACTAAAAACCTACCAATTCACGGCATGTGCATCACCAGAATATTTTGAAAAATTCGGTGTTCCTATGACGCCTAAAGAACTTAAAAGCCACCGTTGTTTAGTTTATTCACAGCAAGGAGATAGACGGAAGTGGCAGTTTATAAAAAATCAAAAAATAGTCGATGTTTATATTGAGCCATGCTTACAATCCAATAACAGTGCATTATTTACTAAAATGTTATTAGCTAATCAAGGAATTGCGCTCATTCCTAATTTTGTCGTAAAAAATGAAATTTTGTCGGCGAAGCTAGTGCCCGCTTTAACAGACTATTCGACGGAAGAGTTGAATCTTTATTCATTAAGGCCGATAGATCATATGCCCTCAATGCGACTTAAGCTTTTTACTGATTTTCTTTATAATGAATTAAGCTAATGCTGATATCTATAACTCGATAACTTTAGTGGTTTATGTTAAATCCTTTAATACAAACCAAAGACTGAATTAAGCTTTATATTCACTAAACCTAAAGTCGTTTTATTGACAACATCTTCCACTGAAATAAGGAAATATCATTGGGCAATGACATGAAAAAGTGTCTTTGTAATAGTTGACGATAATCCCTACTATCCGCTATAAGTCTTTCACTACGTTTGCCATGGCTTGTTTCAATAAACTTACCGTTCGATATAGTTAAGCGCCCCGTTTTAGTGGCAATAGAACAAACTGATTTTTTAGTAAAGTTAGACTTTGAAGACGTTTGTTGAAATTCACACATTTCCGTGAAAGCTTCTATTTCTTGTGGATTTAAAGTAAAAATGTACTGAGGCAGCCATTCTTCCTCATTTTTTTTGCGATATAAAACATATCTATCATTTTGTGAAGTTATTTTGTAAAGATAACCACGTTGTTCCACAGGCTTTGAGTCAAGTTCTAAAGGACTAATAAAAGAATCACCAAAACCTACATCAGCAATAGATAATATCCCTTCACATTCTATAAGTAACAATAGGTGGTCATATTCCATACCGGGGATTTCCCCATCAAACACTTGAGCTGAGAGTAAGCTCACTTTAAAACCGCAGGCTTTGAGCATTTCAGAAAATAAATAGTTGAGTTCATAACAAAATCCACCACGATTTTTTGTCACTACTTTTTCAAATAATTGCGGTATAGATAAGTTAATTTTATTGCCTAGATGAATATCTAGGTTTTCAAAAGGTATACTTTCCATGTGAGCTTGATGTAAGTTGTGAAGAGTCTCTCTATCAACATTTACGTTGCCTTGAAAGTTAATCCGCTGCAAGTATTGCTCTACCAATTGATTATTCAGCATAAAGTTCTCCTATAAATTGTTCAATATGATGTTGATATTGAGTAATTTCGATATCATCTTCAACACAACAATAGAGCATACCTTGGTAAGTCATGCCTAAATAAGCGTAAGACAATTTAAAGGCTTCTTCAAAACATGATGCTGGAACTTGGTCACACCCCGTTGCAAGCAGCGCTGCAGGTTTACCTCTAAGTTGGCGACCTAAATCTTTATTTATCTTAAGTAAATCTGAGAATCTATCAAGAAATGTTTTCATTATTCCACTGGCAGAATACCAATAAACTGGAGACGCTAAGATAATACGATCAAAACCTAGTATATTTTTCATTAACATTAAAAAGTCATCATTGCTGTGCTTAAACTTATAATCAAAGGGGTTAATATTATAGTCGTTCAGATTAAAAATCGTTGCCGGAATTTTGCAAGCAACCGCAAGGCTCAATTGCTCTGTATTCCCCTTATTTCTAGCACTTCCTACGATAATTGCCGTTTTCATTAAATAGACTCCTCAGTTAAAAATTTATATCACTTATCACCAAACAGAATTATTTTCGATTGATTAACCAAACACCAATGAGCATGCAAATGCAGCCAACAACTCTATTTAGTGTCAGAGGTTTTATTGGAAGTTCAAACCACCCATAGTGTCCAGCAATTAGTGCCAATATGATTTGTCCCGACATTGCACATGAAATCATAGCACCGGCTCCCATTTGGGGAATAAGCCAATAAAACAAAGCAACACCTACGGCACTGAGCAAACCTCCCAGAAACCATAAATACAATGGCACAGACTTAATCATCACAGCGCTTGGATACTGTTTTGAGAATAAACCAATAATACCAATGGTAAATATCAAACTTGCCGTAAAAGCAATGCAGGTTGCCAACATAGGACTTTTTAGTAGTAGTCCAAGTTGGCTATTCAAACTAGTTTGTGCTGTTATCAGCACTCCGGCAATAAAAGCCAGTAGAGGTAAATAGATCATCTGCGCATGATAGAAAAAAATTTAAAATAGTGCCTTTACATATGTTGATTTTACTCGGCATTTAATTTTTTACGGATACGACTTAGTTGTGTAGGCGTGATGCCCAAATGTGAGGCGATATGAAAAAGTGGAATACGTTTATATAAACTTAGGTTTTCAACCAGAAATTGCTGATAACGTTTAGTCGCCGACTCTTGTATTAAGGCAACCTCATGTTTTTCTTGATTAATCAGCCAATTCCTCTCCAAATACTGAATATGATAGTATTGCAAATCATGAGAATTATTTAACAGCTTCCTATAGGCTTTATGATTAATGAGAATAAGCTGTGTATCTTCCATGGCTTGAATTGTAAACTTTGATGGTTCAGATAATAGCAAAGCGACCATAGCTCCAGGAAAAGTCCCTTCGCCAAAGAAACGTTTGTTATATTCATTACCATCTTTGTCACAAATATAAGCTCGTAATAAACCTGTATATACATAGGAAAATGTTTCAGGTATATCTCCTGCTTTGTAGATGATGCCGCCAATAGGCACATTAATCCATTCGCAGAGCTGCTTTAAAGCATGCCAAGTTTCTGTAGATAGAGGTGAATATAAATCCATTGACGTTTTAAGTGATTTATATGCAATGTTTTCTTTAATGGAATCTGACAATACTTTTACCTTTACTTCCAATGACCTTATAGCTTATCAATTCTTGCCGGTAGATAGCTGTGGATTTGATCTTAGGGATGATTAAAATAAATACAAGCTTTGAATATAAATATATTCCCTATCATCAATAAGTAACTCAGCTATTTTTATTGTTCTTAGTGGTGCCTTCATTCTTTGTTTATGTTTCGTCAGTTTGAATGGCTAGTTTTAAAGTGATCCCATCTGTTTTTAGCGACGTTGCTAAACATTCTACTTGTCATAATAGAAAATAGGTTTTGTAAATAGTTAAAATCGTACTGTGTAATTATCATTTTGGCTGCGAGGTAACTTTAACTCTGAGGAGTTTCAAGTATATGTAGTTTCCAATTATCCAACAAAATATTCTTAACAAACTTAGTGATAGACGATAAAATACCTATACTGTTAATTGATGTTGATCAAATTAATTATTTTTGGAAAAATTAATTTTGAAATGTACCGTTTTTACGATCTATTTACTGATATTTTTATCACCTATTGCTTTAAGCAATACCGTTATAAAACTAGGTGTTGAAAACAGTTGGCCTCCCTATTCTGATTCGTTAGGAAATGGTATTTCAAAAGTGAGAATACAAAAAGCGTTTAGTGCAATGAATGTGAGGGTTGAATTTTATGTTTTTCCTTATGCCAGAGTATTAAAAATGACAGAAAATGGTGAATTAGATGGTGCATTTAACGTCACTAAACAAGCCAGTACGATTGATAAGTTTAATTTTCATCAAACTCCTTTATTATATGCCCATGCGTCTTTCTATTACCCCCCAAACTCAACCTTAGATTATAAAAACGTTAATGAAATTCCTGATAATACACTAATAGCCCTAATTATAGATTATGAGTATGAAGATCAATATGAAGCGAATAGAGCGCGATTTAGTGAAGTACGTGTATCGAAACAAAAACAAATCGTTCAACTGCTTCTTAAGCAACGTGTCGATATGGCAATAATGTTTGATGATGTAGCCAAATACACTCTTGAACAAATGAAACTTCCAATAACTGCGATAAAAAAGGGTTACTCCAATCATACTAGTGAAATATTTGTCGCTTTTAGTAAAGTACGAGTAACGGATAAAATGATTAAACAATTGGATCAAGGATTACGTAAGATTAATAACACCACAAATCTTAAACATTAATGTTTTTTAGATATTGCCTTCTAATCATCATGATTACGCTTTACCTGCAGGTTTAGTTCTATTATTTATAATCATTTTAAGACAGTTTTAGCCACCAATTTGTAATTTAGTTAGCAACACTATGTAACAGCTCCTGAATTATAATAACCGTATTTAATTGAGTACAAAACCGTTACAACTATGGTTAATTTAAATCCTATATAATTGTGGTATAATATCATCAGTTAATTAATGACACCTGTGTCAACAGTATGTAAATGGTTGATATAGCTGTTTATTACTTCCCTTACAAACCTGGAAATAGAAGTAAAAGATGAAAATAAAATTGATTAAAGACTTAACGATTAATGATGAAATTATTTCAGCAAACGATGTTTTTGAAGCACAAAAAATAAAGCCTAGATCTTCTACGATAGAATTAACAACGCTACAAGGCAATGTAGTACGTGTATTCCACTACGAATATACCGAAACCGAAGAAGTGTAAACTTGCCATCCTCATCAATCAAATACAATTAGGTATGATGAATTTGATTAATGAGGATGAATAATTCTCCCTATTTTTGTAACAACTCATAATTTCATCAAAAAAGTTAAAATTCTAGCCCTACTTCCAAATTTAAACTTATTACACTAATGATTTGATCATTTTCAAAGAGCCTAATGATCCAATTTAAGCGTTGTGTACTTGGATATAAGTATTATATTTTTTGGAACAGAATATTGGTGCTTTCCTGATAGCTTGATATTGCACTACAAATGGCTGCTGCATTGTCTTAAACAGCTTGAACTTGATCACCAAGAGGATAAATAATAGCTAGTTTATGAGGATTTTTTCCATTGATGATAGTTGAAATTTAGTTAACATTTGTAACAGGAAAACTTTCGAATTTATGTTTAATAAGTTCTTTTAAGTTATTATCTATATAGAGTGTAGATACCACTTTTTTATCATCAACTGTCCAATGCAAGTGACCATGATTATTCAATGTTACCGATATTGTGTTTAGTCCTTCTTTGAAATGTTTCTCTGGTAAATGAACATCTAAGCCATATATCCTTTGTATTTTAGTGCCATTAATATATAGGTGTGCATGCCCTTCAACAAAACCTGTTTGTTTATCAACTGTTGCTGACATCAATTTGGTCATGTTAACAATTGAAGTTGGAGGAGGCATTAATCTGTAACTCTGTATTTGAACATGTAAATTATACCCAGACATCGTGTCTTTTTTTAGTAATAAACTCAATGAGGGTTTTTCTATATGACTTGGAACAGCAATGGGCATATGAGAATGGTCCATCTTAATGAGTATTTTATTATTTTCTGAGGATTGAGCATTAACGTCATTAATAATCACATTCAGTATTATGGCTAACAAAACAAAAATATTTTTCATTATTTTCCTGCTTCTCTTGTGAAGAGAAAGTAATGAAACAACATCACTTTCTTTGTATTATAGAGTGATGTATTTTTAATACTAAGGTCTTGGAGGTGGAGGCATTACACCGCCCTCAGCAGCACACTGACTTATTGAATTACTCGTAAGTTTTCCTTTAAAATTTGGCCCTATGGTATACGGGTAGGATGGGATGAGTTTACCATTTGGCGCTTGTGTCAACGTAATATGGTAATGATATCCTTTACCATCATTGCTATCGTGACCATTGTTCTGATCTAACTGTGCACCTTCAACCGTCTCAGCCGCGTAGTAGTAGTCTTCATAAAAATAGCCATCGTTTGCCGCTAGTGTATTACCCGATAAAGTCGTTACACTCTCGCCAATATCTGGACCATTAACCACATCTTCTACACCTTTTGATATATCATAAGGGTCAACGAGTACACAACTTCTCTTCCCCTCTGTATTACATCCACCTTCGCTAACATCTGCGCCATAATTACGAGCTTTCCAGCCGCTAATCGCTAAAGTATTCTCATTTTCGTATGGTCCATAAAGAGGAAAGCCATCAGCAGAAAAACCATAGATGGGTGAATGTGCATTGCCGTTATCTCCCACTAAATTTGCCAAGCAACTCGTATAGAAATGATGATGATAATCGCCCTGTGCGGCATGACCACCACAAATGTCTACATCATACTGTTCTGCAACGGGAGCCAAGGTATACCAAAGGTTATCACCTGAACTCATACCATCCCCCCAGTTATAGATACTGGTACCATTAACCATTAAGCCAATTTTTCCTAGACCCGTTTCACAATCCTCTTCACTTTCTTCATTTGTGGTTGGCGCCGTTGGAAAATAGTTTTTTTTATCTTGCTGAGTTGGACATCCTGGTCCTGGAGGCCAATAGCCATCACCACCGGTAGTAGTGCAATTTTCTTGACTGCTGTTGTAGCCAATATCCTCACCAAAGGTGACCGTTTGTCCTTCAACGATCGTTGTACTTCCTGCTCGAAAATCAGTATTTGCTTTTGGTCGTTTATTTAATTGTTCAACTATTTCGCTGGTGACTATCACATCGTATTTTGGTATTCCCGTTGCTTCAATATAGGTATATGTAACGTCTGTATTATTTTCCTCTAGAGTAACAGTTTCAGCTTTTTGTACATTCTCTAAAACGCTACCTAAAGAAGAATAAATGTTAGCCGAGCTCGTTTCATTATTAATTATCCAGTCGCTTAAAGCCGTTGTGGTCTGTCCATTAACTACGATATCAATACTATCTGATACAGGCGTATTAGTTCTGTCATCTACCGTTATTTCAAAGGTAAGTACTTCTTCGTTTTCAAGTAAAGGAGTAGTAAAGGTAATGGTATTATTATCAATCTGATTAATGGTGACAGAAGTGCCTGATGTTTGTAGCCAAGTCGTGCTAACGTCATCATCATCAGTGATGATGGCACTAATAATAACTTCTTGTTCTGAATTAACTGTTTGATCCGCTCCAGCATTTACTAAAGGTATTGTATTAACCAGTTCTCCTATTTCCATGGAATCAGACGAGTCACTACCACCACAGGCGGTTAAACCTAAAAGAGGGATCAAAGCCAAGATTATAATCGATTTTTTCATGTATTCTCCAAAAATAGCTACTTTCAAAATATAATGAGTTTGAAGAAGTCTACCAATGACTAGGTGAACTTTAGGTGAATTGGTGATTTTCAAGTAAGTTATACTCAATAAAGTAAATTCAGTTTTTAAAATTCAAACTCAAATAAGGTGTGTTTAGTGGTTGTGCTTGTCGTAGAGGATAATAGGGCTTTAGCGGCGAATATTATTGAGTTTCTTGAGGCTCATGACTTTGAATGTGATTATGCCGATAACGGTATTTTAGGGTTGAACTTAGCAATAAAACAATCATTCAACGCCATAATTTTAGACATTATGTTACCGGGTAAAGATGGCATGAGTGTCTGTACCGAAATAAGAAAAGCGGGAATTTATACCCCCATTTTAATGTTAACAGCAAGAGATACGTTAGAAGATAAACTAGAAGGCTTTAATGCTGGAACCGATGATTATTTGGTAAAACCTTTTGATTTGCCCGAACTTATTGCTCGAATACAAGTATTAACAAAGCGTTTTTATAAGAACAATACTAAATTGACTATTGGCGAACTGACCATGGATATTGATGTCAGAGAAGTCTCACGCTCAGGTCAAGTGATAGAACTAAATAAAGCCTGTTGGCAAATTTTAGAAGCGTTAATGATAACTTTTCCAAATGTCGTCACTCGCCAACAGATAGAGCAAATTATTTGGCCCGATCAATTACCCGATTCCGATGTACTTAAGACTCATATATATAAATTACGACAACTTATTGATAAACCATTTGATAAACCGCTCATTCAAACGGTAAGAGGCGTAGGTTTGGTATTAAAAGATGACAAATAAAAATAGTTTAAAATATCAGTTCAAAAAACAATTGGCGATCAGTATTGGCTTACTGGTGATCGTTTTTTCTTTTTTACTTTATCAGATTTTTTTTATTGGCATTGGTACCACAATGCACCGCACTATGATGTCAATGGCCGGTCACTATGCTAAACAAATTGAATTAAACCCAAATATTTCCTTACCCAGTGGTGGCGCATATTCCGCTTTTGTTGGTAGAGAAGCAATCCCTAATAAAATAGAGCATTTGTTTGATTTTGATGCAATCAAAGATTTTTCATTTTCAGTGAATGATGGTGACAGATTCGTAAAATCATCTCGACCCAAAAGTGTCTTTTTTTTGGTTACCTACCCAATAAAAAATACCACAGATAAACTTTATTTACTTTATAACGAACGCCCTCCTAAAAAGGGTTTTGCACACACACAAAAAAAAGGTCCGTTATTAAATGTTCCTCTTTCCATTGCCCTTATCACTTTATTAGCAATATTATTGGTATTTTGGATAGCACGACGTTTAATATCTAAAGTATTAAACCCCATCAATGAGCTTGCTGATATGGCGAATGGGCTAGATGAATACAACCCTGAGCTTTCATTTGAAGTGATGAATGATAAAACTGAAATAGGTGTAGTAGCAAATACCTTGCACCAAACAATGGACAGAATTTATCAATTTCATCAAAGAGAAAAACAGTTTCTACAAAATGCGAGTCATGAATTACGCACACCAATTGCTGTTGTTTCTTCTGCATTAGACATTATTGATTTAAGAAATAGCCAAGGAAATTCTAATATTGCTGACCAATACATAAATATTAGAAGAGCGAATAGAAACATGACTGAGCTTATTGGAGCGCTGTTATTGTTAAGCCGAAACGATAGCAGCAAAGTCCATTTAGAAACTGTAGATCTAAATAAATTATCAGAAGCTATCATTGACGAACATCAATATTTACTTAAAGGAAAAGATATCGTAGTTGATTTTGTTGCTAAAGATAATATTTTACATGAATTACCCTTAGCGCTTTGTAGAATTGCATTGAGCAATCTGATACGCAATGCATTTGAGCATACGTTATCAGGTATTGTTTGTGTACAACTTTCAAATCTTACCGTATCAATTACTAACAGCTCTTACTTAGTAGATAATTACCATAGTGCTGGTGAACAAGGCATATCGCAGGGACAAGGATTTGGTATAGGCTTAGAAATCGTTAAAAAAATTGCCTCACAACAAAACTGGCAACTTCAATTTTTATCAGCACATGAAAGTACTAACCAAGTGATTATTTCTTTTGAACAAAAATGAATTTATTTTATCCAGCTATTAAAAGTTATTTGAATTAAAGTACCTTGGTATTGAGCAAATATTTGGTTGAATTATTGATGCCAATAAATTCGAGTTATCCCCTACTTAACTTGACTCAATTCTACTTAGCGATGCTTAATTTATGGCTCAATCTTTTGGTATTGAAAGCATCGGTCCTGTAGGAATAAATAAACTCGGTTTGTTAATTTGCTGAACAGTTAAATTATGGGGAATATGAGGTTTAAGTAAATCTGTAAACATCTCTACATTCTGATTTGACGAGTCTAACCATGCATTAATCGTCTCGCCATCTTGCGGTAGCATCAATGGACTGGCTTTTGTATGAAAAGGCATTAATTTTTCATGAGCTGGCAAGGTGATCACTGAGCAAGATAAAAGTGTTTCTTGAGTGCTTGGATGTCGCCACTGGCGATAAAGACCACCAAGTGCAATAGCTCCTTGGTCAGCATAAAAGTCATGATAACGGGCATTACTGCCCTTACCTTCGGTTTCTCCAAATCCCTTGGCAACGATGATACAACGACTTTCTCTATAGGCAATAAAGCCTGCGCTCCTGGGAGTATTCAATTTATCATAACGCGTATTGAACGACGTATATTTTGACGGTTTAAAGCCTTGTTCTGTCGGTTCTTGTAATAACCACCAATGAGCATTTTTCAATTGTCGTTTTTTATTTTTTTCTATGACAATCGAAATAACATTTGCTGCACTCAGCATACGCCCATAGCACATTGTTTCTCTGGGGTTTTCTATTCCTAAATTTGCTAACAAATTAGTAATAAAAGGATCATCAGATACATTTAATCGACCACACATTGTTAATCTCAACTTGCAAGAACGTCTCTTTATTGTATACTGTAAATATATACAGGTATATTAATTATGAACGAAATAATAGAATTGTTACAACGAAAAAACTTAGTGTGGCACGCCAAAGAAGAAAAACCAATCTCTGATGTAACCCCATCAGGTTATGTTGATCTTGACGATAAACTTCAAGGTGGTTTACCTAATGTCGGTGTTGTTGAGGTGAGCACTTTAGTTGGGATTGGAGAGCTTCGTTTATTATTACCCACCATTATTAAACAAGCACAAAAAAGGTTAACTGTATTTATTCAACCACCGAGTTTTGTTAACGCTGAGTACATGCACAATCAAGGATTTGACCTAAATAATATCTTAATTATTTTTCCAAACTCCACCAAAGAAGCCCTTTGGGCTGCAGAGCAATGTTTAAAAAGTGGTGCATGTAATGCTGTACTATTTTGGTGTCAATCACTGGAGGTACATCAAGTCAGACGTTTTCAAGTGGCTGCTGAAACCGGACATTGCGTCAATTTTATATTAAAAGGCGAGCAAACTAATACGTTATCTTTACCGGTACCTTTAAGTATTCAATTGTCGCCACACCCATGGGGGATCAACGTTCGCATACCTAAACGCAGAGGAGGTTTTCCTTTGTCTGAGTTCACTGTTGATATGTCATTTCACTGGCCTTCATTAACCTTACACCCGCCAGAGAATAACATTGTTTTATTTCCTACGGCACAAGTCGTTTAAGATGACGCTTTGGCTTTATTTGCACTTTCCAGTGCTGCAACTCGACACTCTTTATTCTGATCAAAAAGACAAGTCGATTATTATTGTTGAGGCAAAAAAAAATGCCGTTGTACAATTTAATAACGCAGCATCGTTACATGGAATTACCTTGGGTATGGGATTAGGCACTGCGGCTTCGCTTTGTTGTGATTTAAATGTACATCCCTATCAGGCAGACATTGAAAAAGAAAAACTATTAGAGATTGCACATTGGCTGTATATGGTAACTTCTGATATTGTTTTTTTTGAACCCAATGGCATATTACTTCGCGTGAGTAACATGCTGACTTTATATGACGGTTTAGATAATTATTGGCAAGCAGTAAAAATGCATTTAACGCCATTAAAATTACATTTTCATTATGCTAGCGCCTGTTCACCTTTGGCCGCACAATTACTTGCTCAGTCTGGTTTTGATCAGGTAATCAACAATGAAGAAAAATTACTCGGGGCAATTCAAAAACATAACCTGATTGAAACAACATTACCAACTAAAACTATCGAAAAACTTAGCCGTATAGGGGTAAATAGTTTAAAAGATCTACTCAGTATTCCTATGACAGAAATTGCTAAACGCTTCGATATTTCATTGGTAAATTATATAGGAAAGCTGACAGGAAAATTTAAGCACCCTATTAATTTTTATACCCCTCCCGTATGCTTTAAACGTTGCTTACAATTGTTATTTGATATTGAAAATACACAGTGGTTAATACGTCCTTTAACGCTTTTATTAAATAAACTCGAAAGTTTTCTCACTTTAGCTGACAAAGTAACACATGAAATAGTTATTACCCTTCATCAAAGAGATAGTGATGATGTTGACCTAGTTATTAACTCAGCACAGGGTGATAACACGGCAAATAAATGGCTAAAGCTTTCCGCATTAACGTTAGAGTCTGTGCAAATAAACGCGCCAGTTCACAGTATTACCTTATGTGCTAGCCGTGTAGTGGCAAGACATATCGCGGAGGTTGATTTATTTTCTGGTTACCAAGCCAATACATCCCCTTTAGAATTACTTTCTATTTTACAAGCGAAGCTGGGTAAACAAGCGATAAAAGGACTGACACTTACCGAAGATGCAAGACCTGAATTGACTAGTCAATTCTGTGAACCATTGTCCTGTGAACGATCGTCTAACGCCATTAACTTGTCTCTTGAGGAAAAATTACGTCCTAGTTTATTGTTACCCGTCCCAGAGCGTTTAATAGATAAGGTATCTGTTATTCAAGGGCCTGAAAGGATCGCTACCGGTTGGTGGGATGGGCACCCTATTGTTCGAGATTATTTTATTGCTCGTAGTAAACAAGGCCGTTGGTTATGGATATTTAGAGATCAGAAAAAAGAATGGTTTCTGCACGGTGCATTTAGCTAATGGCTCTTTTTAATAACCGTACCTTCAATTATCGTATCTTTAAGATAAGACTATTCAAAATAGAGCCATCAGTAGATGGCCTTCAATGTGTACGTTGTTAAGCGATGAAATATGCTGAATTATTTTGCCAAAGTAACTTTTCCTTTTTGGAAGGAGCTTCGCACGCAGAAGAGCTGGTTACCCAAGCTGATTTTTTAGGTTACTCTGCATTAGCTATTACGGATGAGTGCTCGGTTGCAGGTGTTGTACGGGCATATACTGCGATAAAACAGCATGAATTTGAGCTTAAACTGATTGTTGGTAGCTTATTTTCCTTAGGAACAACATTAAAAGTCATATTGTTATGCCCTAGCCGTACTGCCTACGCTGAACTATGTCGGATCATTACCAATGCACGTCGAAGAAGCCCAAAAGGAGAATATGAACTATCAGAGTGGGATTTAACCTCAATTAAACATTGTCTATTTATTTGGCTTCCTAAGAACGATACCTCAGATGAATATTGGGCAGAATGGCTCTATAAACACCATAAGAATCGATTATGGATTGGTATACAGAATCATCTACAAAGTCATGAAAAAGCATACGGCCAACACTGTAAAGATATCGCTCAGCGACTAGATATACCTATAACCGCCTGCGGCGGCGTATTAATGCACAATGCTACACGACTACCTTTACAACATACCATTACGGCTATTCGTGAAGGTACAACGCTAGCAAAAGCAGGACACCTTTTACTGTCTAATACCGAGCGAGCTTTACGTTCAAAAGAAAAGCTCTCCAAGTTATTTCCTACAAAGTGGCTCATTGAAAGTATTAAAATTGCTAACCGATGCTCATTTTGTTTAAGCGAACTACAGTATGAATATCCTAGCGAACTGGTGCCAAAAGGGAATACAGCAATGGAGTATTTACGCAAACTTGTTATGGAGGGCATTGAAATACGCTTTCCTTTAGGTATCGACGACAACGTACAAGGGATTATTAATAAAGAACTCACACTTATTGAAGAGCTTAACTATCCATTTTTCTTTTTAACCATTCATGACATTGTCATGTTTGCAAAGTCTCAGGGGATTCTATATCAAGGCAGAGGATCTGCGGCAAACTCTATTGTGTGTTACTGCCTTGAGATCACCGCTGTAGACCCACGAAAAATATCGGTATTATTTGAACGATTTATTAGCAAAGAGCGAAATGAGCCTCCCGATATTGATGTTGATTTTGAACATGAGCGTCGTGAAGAAATTATCCAGTATATTTACAAAAAATATGGCAGGCAGCGAACCGCACTCGCCGCAACGGTTATTTCCTATCGTTTTAAAAGTGCTGTGCGTGATGTCGGTAAAGTTTTAGGTATAACTAAAACACAATTAAATTTTTTTATTAAGAATATTAACCGTAGAGATAAAGATCAGAATTGGCAAGCTCAAATCGTTGAGTTAGGTTTGCAACCAGAGTCATTAAAAGGCCAACAATTTATTCATCTAGTGAATGAAATAATGGGTTTTCCTCGGCATTTATCACAACATGTTGGTGGCTTTATTATTTCATCAGGCCCCTTGTATGAGTTAGTGCCAGTAGAAAATGCAACAATGGAAAATCGCACAGTTATTCAATGGGATAAAGACGACTTGGAAAGCTTAGGTCTTTTGAAAGTGGATGTCTTGGCCCTTGGCATGTTAACGGCAATTAGGAAATGCTTCTCGTTTATTAAACAATTTCATCAAAGAGAGTTAAGTATCGCTGAAATCACGCGTATGCAGGATGATGCCAAAGTGTATAAGATGATACAAAAAGCCGATACAGTTGGTGTTTTTCAAATTGAGTCTCGTGCTCAAATGAGTATGTTACCTCGGCTTCGACCCGCAACCTATTATGACTTAGTCATACAAATTGCCATTGTACGTCCTGGTCCTATTCAAGGAGATATGGTGCATCCGTTCCTTAAAAGAAGAAATGGTGAAGAAGACACATCTTATCCTTCAGCTGCGGTTAAAGAAGTATTGTCACGAACCTTAGGCGTACCTATTTTTCAAGAACAAGTGATAAAATTGGCCATGGTAGCCGCAGGTTTTACCGGAGGCGAAGCAGATCAATTAAGACGTGCGATGGCGAAGTGGAAGAAAAATGGGGAATTATTTAAATTTAAATCAAAATTAATCCATGGCATGGAGTCTCGTGGCTACGAAACCGCTTTTGCTGAGCGTATTTTTGAACAAATCTGTGGCTTTGGTGAATATGGCTTTCCAGAAAGTCACTCCGCTTCTTTTGCTGTTCTCGCCTATACCTCTGCCTGGCTTAAATATTACTATCCCGAAGCCTTTTATACGGCGTTACTTAATAGCTTACCTATGGGGTTTTATAGTGCCTCACAGCTTATTCAAGATGCACGAAGACATGGCATTATTGTTCTTCCTGTCTGTATAAATAACTCTGAGTACCAACATAGCATTACTGAGTACAATCAAGGGTACGCGTTACGTTTGGGACTACGTATTATTAAAGGGTTCAGTTCAAAAACAGCAAGAAAGTTAATATCTTATCGTCCAGACAACGGTTTTACTCATATGTCAGAACTTAAGTTTTCAGATGTTCATCGACAGGATATAGAGCGCTTAGCATCCGCTGATGCGCTTAAAATATTATCAGGAAATCGATATTCTGCTCGTTGGTCTATCATGAATGCCGAAACAGAGCTGCCGTTATTTAAAGATATGACATCTCCGGTTGATGAACATCAATATGCTCCCAGTGAATTTGATACCTTAACGGAAGATTATGCTTCAACGGGGTTAACGTTAAATAAACATCCCATTTCCTTATTAGTCGAAGCAGGAAAATTAAATCACTTTACTCGTATGAATGAGCTAATTCATATGCAGCATAAAGCTTTTGTTTGTGTGGCAGGTATTGTGACCGGAAAACAATCACCTGGTACCGCATCAGGTGTAACATTTTTCACACTAGAAGATGATACCGGTAACATTAACGTCATCGTTTGGTCTGGCACCGCTAGAGCGCAAAAAAAAGTATATCTTACTGCTAAGATCATCAAAGTTGTTGGCATATTGGAGCGTGAAGGTGACGTTACGCACATTATTGCCGGAAAATTGATTGATTTAACTCAAAGTTTGTCCTGCTTAAATGTCAATTCCAGAGATTTTCATTAGAAATACCACTGAATTATTCATTTGATTAAACTCAAAAGTTTCAAATCTAAATATAAGCGTTAAATTTATATTTGAAAATGATTAAAACACTCTAAATGGCTAATTGGACTACACTTTTGTGTAAAGAACAAAACACAGAGGAAATTATATGAGCAACCCTATCGTAGCAGACAATAAGCCCAAAGCCGTTGAATTAACAAAAGGTGACGATTATTACTTTTGTACCTGTGGCAAGTCGACTAACCAGCCTTTTTGTGATGGCTCCCATAAAGGGACAAGTTTCAAACCTAAGCAATTTCAGGCAGAGGAAGATGGCACGGCCTATTTATGTGCGTGTAAACATACCCTTAATGCTCCTTTTTGTGATGGTACTCATAAAAAATTTGATAGTAGTATGATAGGAAAAGAAGGTCCTGGTGTGCAAATACAAGTTACTCAAATGCCTATTGGAGAACCAACACCTGAAGAACCTACTGTTGCTTATATTCATGAGTTGGCTAAAAATGGCCTAACAAAAGTAGGTCATCATGGGCCTATGACATCAATGGGAGTGCCAAGAAACCTATTACCTCACTGGGATGACATTCAAATAATGGTTGCGCAAATGGCGAAAAAACCCTTATTGGAAAACCACCCCGTAACAACAACATTAGTGATAGGCCCCCAAGCGAAGAAACCACTAGCGTTAACTATCCCTTTATTTGTATCTGATATGAGCTTTGGTGCTTTGTCTGAGGAAGCAAAAGTATCTCTTGCCAAAGGAGCTGAGCTTGCGGGTACCGGAATATGTTCAGGTGAAGGAGGAATGCTTCCTGAAGAACAACAAAGTAACTCTCGATATTTTTATGAATTAGCCAGTGCTAAATTTGGTTTCAAAGAAGAATTACTACGCGGTGTGCAAGCGTTTCACTTTAAAGGTGGCCAAGGAGCAAAAACAGGTACAGGAGGCCATTTACCCGGTAATAAAAATATCGATAAAATATCACAAGTACGTGGTATAGCTGCTGGAAAACCTGCTATATCTCCCCCTACTTTTATTGACCTAAACACCGCAGAGGACTTTCGACGTTTTGCTGATCGTGTGCGAGAAATAACCGGTGGTATACCTATTGGTTTTAAATTAAGCGCTAATCATATAGAGCAAGATATTCAATTTGCATTGGATGCAAGCGCCGATTATATCATTCTCGACGGTCGAGGCGGCGGGACCGGCGCAGCACCTGAAATATTTAGGGATCATATTAGCGTGCCTACAATCCCTGCTCTTGCCCGAGCAAGACGTTACTTGGATCAACAAGGTGTATCAGATCAAGTAACACTGATCATTACAGGCGGCTTACGAACTCCTATAGATTTTGTCAAAGCAATGGCTTTAGGCGCTGACGGTGTCGCTGTCTCTAATAGTGCGATGCAGGCAATTGGCTGTGTTGCTGCGCGTATGTGTAATACCAATAATTGTCCATCAGGTATCGCTACACAAAAGCCGGAATTACGTAGCCGTTTACAAATTGATAATGCGGCCGTTAAATTACAAAACTTTTTTAATGCTTCAACAGAGTTAATGCAAGTTATGGCGAGAGCCTGTGGTCACCACAGTTTAAATGACTTTACCAAAGACGATTTAGCAACTTGGCATCGTGAAATGGCCAAATTATCAGGTGTTAATTACGCAGGATATGAATTATAAAAAACAAAGTATAAAGCTGATGTACTTAACGCGACACATTTAAAGTAATAAATGGTTAAGTACGTTGTTTTTTGTAAAGGTAATATAATGACTTTTCTGTTATTAACAGCACTTGTTCAAGTCCATTTGCTCAATATTAACTCTTAATGCCAATTAATAGGATCAACCTTGTAATATTGCGTAAATTGTCGATAAAGAATGGGATACTCATTGCTGAACTGTTGTGCCTTCTCAAAAAACACCTCGCTGGCAACAGCAAAAAACTCAGCAGGTTCACTAGCGCCGTAATAATCAAATAACGAAGGTGTACCCATTGCGGCTTTTTTCTTAAGTAATTCAAATTGCTCAGTAAAAATTTTAGACCAAGATTGATAACTTTGACCTCGCCCTAAAATAGGAGCACCGTTTGCTCGACCATTCTCTTGATCTAACTGATGAGCAAACTCATGAATGACAACATTTTGTCCATCATTAACAATCTCAGCGCCATGTACAGTATCTTCCCAGGATAAAACTACCTTACCGATATCCCAAGACTCACCTAAAAGTATTTGCTTTTGAGTGTATTGTACACCGCCTATATTCTGTTTTGTTTGTGCCTTAATAAATGCACGAGGATAAACCAGTATGGTTTGTAATTTAGGATAATAATCCGTCTTTCTATTAAGTAATAAAAGGCAAGCCTGCGCCGCAATCGTAATTCTAATGTCATCGTTTATTTCTACACCATTACAACCAACAAATTCCTTTTCAAAGAGAAAGACCTGAATGTGCTGTTTTAACTGAAGCTGTAAATCAGCCGGCATTTGCCGAAAATAAGGAATTCTTTGTTGAATGATCTTACGCCATTGTTTTTTAAATGGTTGTTTCTTTATTTTATTGCGTTGATATTCACGCCAATAGGGTTTTCCTATTAAAAATCCTATTAGGGATATACCAATTATCAAGGGTAATAAAAGAGGCAACATAGCTGACTTATGTGGAAGACTTTCTTATGAGATTGGTATAAAAAAGGTAAATATCAAGTTCTACTGACTAAACTCGCTTGCTAAAAGTTAGCAAACGCCATACAGATGACTCGCATGACGTTGTCTGATGATATTAAGGCGCTGTTGATCTTTGAAGTTCATTTTTAGCTGGATGCGGAAGCTGTGCACGTTATTTACTTCGAATACTAAGAGGCATAACAAGCACTGCGATCAGAAGACGCTTAATAGAACAAAATTTGAACTCGAAAGTTCAACAACTCCTAATAAAATATACTATTTAATAGATTTAACCTGTAGTACATATGCTGGGTCTAAACGTACGTTAAACCAATTAATTCGCCAATCTAAATGAGGTCCCGTTGCTCTGCCACTTGCTCCTACAGCTGCAACGACTTGTCCTTGTTTTATTTTTTCACCTACTTTGACATAAGACTTGCTGAGATGTAAAAAGGTCGAAGTAATACCATGGCCATGGTCAATGATCATGGTTCCGCCTGAATAAAACATATCCGGAACAAACAATGTGACGGTACCATTTGCGGGTGCTTTAACGGGATCCCCTTTTTTACCTGCATAATCAAGACCATAATGTGGTCTTTTAGGCTCTCCATTAAAGACACGTTGACTACCATATACGCCGGTAATTCTGCCCTCTATCGGTGCTTCAAAGCCATTAACAAAAGAGGTTAATGCGCTACCTACTTTTCGAGCCTTTGTTATTTGACCATTATCCTTTCGCGATCGTGCTACGGCTTTAGGATTTGGTTTCATAATGCTTTTTTTAATACCTTCAATACGTTGAATTTTATATTCACGTTTTGCTGGTGTTAAATATTTTGTTTCTTGTTTATTATCTGGCGTAGTGATCACTAGTTTATGTTGTTTGTCATCATCTCGACCAAAACCAAAAACGAAATCACCATTTGTTGAAACCATCAGAGGTTTATCATCAAAGGTTACTTTGTTATTCGCTTTTGTTTTACCAAGAACTAAAGCGCCCTGCTTAACCTCCCCTGATAATTGAACCTCAGCAACAACATCGATGGTGTACAAAGATGTCATTAACGTCATTGCTATAGGCAATAATAACCTATGCATAAGCAATAGCTCCTTTGGCAACACCTTCATAGGCAACCACCTTCACGTTATCATCGCTATTTAGGTCAGCTTTCAATTGTCGGCAAATAAAATCAGCCAGTAATTCAACGGTGGAGTCACAATCAACGACATCTAAGATTTTACTTGGTACTGCAATATCAAAACGTCCTTGTGGTGCATGATAAGAGAAATACTGGTGATCGGGTGTCAAATCATGTTTGGCTTTAGTAGATAACTCAATATCATCAATTGAAATGCGATCCTGCTCAGAGGCAATATAAATATCCTGCCAGCGTTGTGACCAACGCTCTTCGAGGTTATGATCACGACATTCATTTTTAAATATTTGAATTTTTGAACGATGACCATGCGCTATGCGCTGACAATTACCATCGTGAAGTTTTAAACCATGGGTATAATGATAAAAGGCACCATCGATCACTTCGGGACGTAGTGTTAATGTTAATCCTTGCACATTATCAGGTAACTGCGCTTTAATAATTGTCGTTAAGTGCTTATTAACCGCTGTTATATCAATTTGTTCATTGTCAATTTGTGCAAAAGCACATTGCGGCGATTGTAGATAATAATTGCCGCGTTCCGATATAAAGTCCAAACATTGATGATCGGCATTATGTGCCGATTCGGATAATGTAATAACATTATTTTTCATCGGTAATAACAATTTATGGTCAACAGCCTCATCAATAATTGCCTTGATCTGTTTTTTTACCACACCAAAATCAAGCACCATACTCATTTCGTTGAGGCTACCGTCTAGTAATACATCTACAATCCAGCTTTCACCGACAATTCCTCGTTGCTGACAACAATATGAAAAATCAATAACGGTTAAATCATTAACAAATAATTGCATATTTCTTCCTTATCACTATTCGCTAACTTGCCAATGAATGTCTTCATTAGCACGGATAGGCACCACTTGGTCGTTACCAAAAGCAAGTGTTGCGGGAACTTGCCATGATGATTTTGTTAACGTTATAGTTTCAGTACTTACCGGAAGATTGTAAAAAGTAGGACCATTTACACTCGCAAAAGCCTCTAATTTATCCAATGCATTTTCTTTTTCAAATACTTCAGCATACAACTCAATAGCAGCATGAGCTGTATATGAGCCTGCACAACCACAAGCTGACTCTTTTGCTCCTTGTGGATGTGGAGCAGAGTCAGTTCCAAGAAAAAACTTTGCACTACCACTTGTCGCTGCTTCAATAAGTGCTTGCTGATGAATATTACGTTTTAAAATAGGTAAACAAAAGTAATGTGGTCGTATACCACCAACCAACATGTGGTTACGGTTAAATAATAAATGATGTGCGGTAATTGTCGCAGCAACATTATCGCCTGCTTGCTTAACAAAATCGACAGCATTTTTAGTGGTGATATGTTCCAAAATTATTTTTAATGAACTATATTTGGCCGTAAGTGGCTTTAAAATAGTATCAATAAAAACCTGCTCTCTATCAAAGATATCAATATCATCGTTTGTTACTTCACCATGAATAAGTAAAGGCATGCCGACTTTATCCATTTCATCTAATACATGATAGATGTTTGCAACATCAGTTACACCCGATGAAGAATTTGTCGTAGCACCAGCAGGATACAATTTTGCAGCAACCACCAAACCTGAGTCTTTCGCTTCTTTAATATCTGCCGCTGTTGTTTGATCCGTTAGGTAAAGTACCATTAACGGTTTAAAAGTAGCAGAACGACTTTCTTTTATAATACGTTGGTAATATTCTTCAGCGAGTTTGGCATTCGTAACTGGTGGCACCAAATTTGGCATTACAATAGCACGACCAAAATAACGACTGATATCAGGGACTGTGGTTTTTAATGCTTCGCCATCTCTTAAATGAACATGCCAGTCATCTGGTCGAGCAATAGTTAAGGTTTTCATTGATAAATCCTACTTTTCACGTATGTGATAATTAATAACATTAAAATAATAATTGGCGATATAAAACAACAAGATGGCAGTTATACGTAACCACAATAACATTTTATCATCCCATTTTACTCGTAGCTAGACTCTTCTGTTGAACTATTGTTTTCTAGTAACGCAAGTAACTGCGCTTTTAAATTGGGAGGCACTTTATAAATGGTTAAACTATCGTTTGCCTGGTTATAAACAACATCCTGCCCGAAGTGTGCACGTTCAAAACTCACGCTGATTCCACCACCATAACCTGAATATTTCGTTATTTTATTCACAACCGTCTGATCATGAGGAAATGACTCTTCTAATGGGTAAGACTGCTCTTGGCAAAAAGCATAAAAATCTTGACCGTTTTCTTCTTGTTTAATCACCTTACCAAGCTCTTGTATTGAAACATCTTGGTCAACGGATTTTTGTTCTTTACAATAACTTAACAGTTCTTTACGTGTATCTTGTTTTTCTTGAGCATCAAACTGATTAACAGCAACATAATCTTCTACTGCTTGTACTAGTGTTTGTGTTTGCTCTTTTGAATTTAAGCCTTCTTCACAACCTAAAAAGTCTAAGAAAAAGTCTGAAACCTGACGCCCGGCACGACCTTTAATAAATGACACATATTTATTACCTTCCGCATTTTGTTGGTAATCAAATAAGTCTATACGTGCAGCTAATTGCAGACGAGAGGTATCAAGATGCTTATCAGCCGATATATTTAGCTCACCATCGACAGAATAATGTTCAGAGACAGGAATAATCGCGGTTAATAAATACCGACCTCCCATATGTTCATAATGACAGACTATAAGATAACCCGTCTCCGTTAAATCATACTTTTCTAATTCATTTTTAAGTAAATTAGCTGATTGACAACTAAAATCATAAAAATTTTGCGTATCAGATAAGTAACTTGCCATAACATCAACAAACCTTGCCGTGTCTCCCTCAGCAGGAGTTGATGAAAAGTGACCATAAGCTTTACTGCCCTTGCCGTTATAGATCTTATGCAAGGAATCAACAAAGCTTTCTATTTTTTGGGTCACCTCAATGCTTTCAGGTCCAAGACGAAGGTTAACTTCTGCTGTTTCTTCAGTTTTTGAAAGAAAATGTAGTGCGATATTTGAAATTATTAAACTCATAGCTAATGGTCAGTTTTATATTGTTCGGGCAAATGATAAACTAAAAAACAGATAACCATTTACGAATTAAGTATTAAAGATGCCTATTGTATCCAAGTATTCCAACGAACGTGTAGAAAAAATTATCCAAGAAATATTCGATGTCTTAGTAAAAGAGTCTACAACCCCCGACCTAGCGCTGATGTGCTTAGGAAATACCATCACAGAAATAATTAATAAACAAGTTCCACAAGCGCAAAGAGAGAAGGTTGTTGCTAATTTTACCCATGCATTAAAGCAAACTGTTGCCCAACAATCCAAAAAAACAAACTAATTCAATAAAAAAATTGAGAGAATAATAACAACGAATGGTCACATTTGAGTCAAAATCCTATAGTAAACGACTGCTTCATCTTATTAGCTGGAGCCATTGGTTCACGTTATTTAATATAATTGCCGCTATTGCCTTATCTTCGTTTTATGTTTTTAACGAAAGTACCCCAGAGACGGTTTTAGGGATAATATATTTAATTACCAACTGGACAAGTCATATGGGTTTTTTGACCTTTATGAGTTTTGTTCTCATCTTATTTCCAATCACATTATTATTCCCTCATACTCGCTTTATTAGAGGTACAGCCTCAATAATATTTACGATAGGGTTATTTTTATTGATACTTGATGGCTTTGTTTATAGCCGCTTGGGTTATCATTTAAATGCTTCATCAAGCGAGCAAATATTTTCATTATTGAAAACAATTGGTCAAAACAATCGTAATTTTTGGTTGTATAGCTCCATTGTTGGCGTACTCATCTTTGCTGCTGAATTAGTGATCAGCAATTATGCTTGGAAACATCTAAAAGAGTTACAGGGCGCAGTATTTGCAAAAATCATTGTCATCCCTTTACTGTTGTTTTTCTTTATTAGTCATACCATCCACATTTGGGCCGATGCCAACCTAGAATATGATGTGCTTCAGCAGGACACCGTATTACCCTTATCATACCCTTCTACAGCAAAAGCATTATTAACTAAGTATGGATTATTTGACCGAGACGATTATATTGAACGACGTAACAGCCCTCTTTCATTTAGTCACCCCATTCCACAATATTCACAACTTGGCTCACAATGCCAGTCAAGTATCGAATTAACGCAATCTACTTATTTAATATTAACCAATGAGATGTTAACGAATAAACAGATACAGAGGTTTAAGCATAATTCTTCTGTTAACGCCATCAATGTAAAACATCATATAGATAATGCCTTAACTTCAGATGCTTGGTTTAATTTATTTTTTAGTTTACCTACTATTTATCAAGAACAATTAATTGCTCAACAAAGTAAACCTTTATTATTTCAAGCGTTAGAAAAAAGCAATGCTGTCAAACGTTTCACCATTATTGGTAATAATAGCCCTACATCCTATTGGTTTGAGTCAATGTTTGATTCAACAACCCACCTTAATGATGTATCAAGCCTTATATTTTCAGATAGCAACACCGATTATACTGACCAGCTTAATACCATGAGACTAGGCTTACATGTCCTATATTTCGATGAGCCTAATACCCACCAGCTTGAACTTTTTATGAATGCCTTATTACTTGCACAATCCCAAAAAGAAGAGAAAGATATCATTTGGGTAAGCTCCATTGGCAATGAGAACCAAACAACCAGTTTAACCACTAAACCCTCATTATTTATCTTACCTAATGTGAAGAAACAAACGATTAAGCGTTTATCTAGTCAAATGGATATACAACCAACGCTTATGACACAATGGTTAGGCTGTGAACTTGATAAAAATACCTTTACCAATGGCCAAAATATTTTGCACATAAAGAAAAATAGATTGATTGCGAATACCATGCAATCGGGCATCATGGTGTTTAATAAAGACCAATCGGTGTTTATAGATCAAAATGGAAATTTTGAAAGCCATTCTATACAACTTGATGCGCCAATAACCGTTAGCGCCGACTTTCCACTAATGATCGATGCTGTTCATTCTATTAAACAATTTAGTCAAAATAAGGTCGATATAAGGTAATGGAACAATAAATAAGCGGTTAGCACATATTTAATGTTTTTACGTTGCAATCAGGAGATAAAACGTTAATATACTCATCGCAAACACAATTATCCCCTAAAGTTTGCATTCGGGGTGTAGCGCAGCTTGGTAGCGCGTGCGTCTGGGGGACGTGAGGTCACAAGTTCGAATCTTGTCACTCCGACCATATAAGTTAAATAAATCAGCCACTTAGTTATGAAATCAAACATCATACAAGTGGTTTTTTTGTACCTGTCTAACCTCTGTCTAGCATATAGCTAACGGTAGAATAATTCTCGCTGATATAACGCCTGCCACCTTTACACATTCCCCTAAATAATCCAATGATATGACTTAATAGCGTCATTAGAATTATTTTTATCTAGATAACAGCTAAACTTGAAATGGAAGAGTAACTTAGAAAACACCTAAAAGCTTGTTTCTCTCCTAAGAGTTACTGACAACTCAATAATTTTAAAGCCAAAAATAACGATTTCTTTAATATTCAAAAAAATTAAAAAAAAACATCTATTACCCTAAAAACAATTATTTATAAGTGATTTCACTAGAAAATCTTTATTGTATTTGTTATTAATATCGAAAATAAAAAGAGCGAGTTGTTAGTATAAATTCGTAGCTTTACACTATTAAACGGTTAAGCACTATGGAGTATCACTGAATGATCGAAGCAAGTTGTCATTGTGGCGACATCAAAATTTCCGTTCCTGACACAACAGAAACGGTTTCAAGTTGTAACTGTTCTGTTTGTAGTAAATATGCCTCACTATGGGCTTACTTTTCACCTAAAGACATTAACGTTATTGCAGAAACTAATGCAATTTCCTCATATTCATGGGGCGATAAAACGATTGAATTCCATCATTGTAATAACTGCGGTTGTCTTACTCATTACACACCAACAGAGCTTGGCAATAAAGATAAAATGGCTGTTAACTTCCGCTTAGTAGATGCAAATATTATTGCTACTCTTAAAGTGAGGTATTTTGATGGCGCCGATACTTGGCAGGAAATAACACAATAAATGTTTAAAAATGGTGTTAAAGACAAACTGGATTTTCCCTAAATCAGGAAGATACCTACTGCTTTTAATCACTTAAAATACCAATTGCCTTTATCTTTATTACACAAGGTATTTATTTTGTAGGTCCCCTCTCTTTATATAAAGTGAGTTGTTATATTTTTTTAATCGACTTATGTGGTCAAAGAAAATTATGAATGTATGTAAAGTCCATTGGAAAAGAATAGAAGCTGACTTAGCAAAAGTCAGTACTGCAAAAAAGGCAGAATCAAGTCGTCGTTACTTTCCTCATGGGATTAACTGTATTGGTGCAACAGCTGCTGATATTAAGTTGATAGTCTGTAATTTTCAGGCTGAAAATGATGATATTAATGCAATAGAAATGCTTGCTATAACTGAGTATATTCTTCGAAATGCGGAATATAGTGAGGAAGTATTAATTGCTTTTGCGCTAATTAATCGATTTGTAAAAATTCATTATGATGACGATTTATTACAACGTTTTGAATTTTGGTTAGAAAACTACGCAAGCAATTGGTCCCATGTAGATGATTTATGCATAAAAACAATTTATCAGTTTCTACTTGCTCGACCTCATTTAATTGAAAAAACAAATCATTGGGCATTTTCGAAGATATCATGGTGTCGACGAGCGAGTAATGTAGTTTGGGTGAAATTTATCAAACGAAAAATGGGTAAGTCTATATATTACCTAAATAAAGAATTGGTATTTAAAAATTGTGATTTGCTAATAAACGATAAAGATGAGTTTGTTCAAAAAAGTATTGGCTGGTTATTGAAAGCAACATCTCTACACCATCAAAATTCTGTGATTAACTATATTGAGATGAATTTTCAATACATGACTCGGCTAACAATTAGATATGCTATTGAAAAAATGGATGTAAACACTAGAACATATATATTATCTTTAGGTAAGTGAATAGCACGATTTTATAAAGAAGACATTCATACCTACTATGAAGATATGGCGGTAAATCGATACTTAATTTATGAATTAATAGCACAATACACAATTGATGTTTGTTTCATCATTAATTTTATCAAAAAAATTTCATTTTTTAACAAGACGTTAGGCAAAAAAAGCAAACTGGAACTATAATTTTTACGTACATTACTTATAAAAAAGGAAATTAACATGGAAGCCATAGAAAAAGCCATTGAAAAAGCATACCAAGCTCATATATCTTCACTTTATAAAGTTTTATCTCAATCAATCTTATCTGCGAATGGGGATCCAAGTGAAATCTTGGCAGCTCAATCTAGGTTTAAAAAAGGTTTAGAATTTGCGGCTGATGTTAGACAAAAAGCAAGAGCCGCAGCTGAATTATAACGTTTACATAAAAACATTAACTAATTGTTTAGTGCCTCATAAAGAGGCACTAAAACTTTAGCATTTCTATGCCACTTCTAAAATAGTCCCCTGAAACGAAATAGAAAGATCCTTGCTAACTTTTAAACACTAAAAAGCTTTGATATATTTGTTAGTACTCATTGAACCAATCCAAACGAATGTCCCAGTCTTCCAATCGATGTTCTTTCTTTAATGGCGCTACGGATTCATCTATTTTTTTGTGAACATTAATCGCAGGAGAAATGTTCACATCACGTCCGTGAATAAAACTCTGCGTACGTACAATTTGGGTATAAGCTTTATTCATCGCATAAGCACGCTGTTTTGATGGAGTAATTAGCTCATAAACATCTGCTTGCTTTATTTTATCTTTGTTGACTGTGCCATCAGCGTTATACCACTTTTTGAACATTTCAATGTTTTCACGAAACTCATTTCCGCCGCCATTAATTTGTAGATATTGCAATATTTCACCTTCTTGTTGTCCTTTAGATGGTACATCTTTCATGCCTTTTAAATTTACATACCCCCAACCATCCCTGCCAGTTACTTTCCGTGGAAAAGCGAATGTTTGATCAATAGTGGTTCCTATTGCTGAATGACACCCCATACAAAAAAAAGTTTCTTCATAAGATTGAGGTCTTAACTCACCATTATAGTCTTCGATATAACCTTGGATCAGCCAACCAAATTTATTATTAAAACCACTGTCTTTAACTCGTATATAACTAGGCAGTTGCTCATCAAGTTTCTCTTTTCGTTCTCGACGATAGGCATTATCAATTTCCGAGTGATTTAAAAGAGCCGTTTTCTTCATATAACGTAATTCTTTCATACGTTTAGGAACTACAATGTCGCCTTTATCATTAACCCCAACATAGCGTACTGAATGCATTATTTCTGTATTAACTGGGTATTGTTGATGAGGAACTTCAATGTGCTGAGCGTCCCCAACAAAATATCGTTGCGTCGATAACGATTCAACATCTGTTGTTAGCCTACCATCTAGGTTTAAGTCTCTGTTTATTCTTATTTCATCTGCAGAGAAAATATCTATTTTCGCTAACGTTTTAATACTTAATTCAACCAAAGAAAGGTTAATTAAGTAGACATTTTCATTATATTTCCCATTGAGTTGTCTAAATTTTGGAGACAAACGAATCAATACATCATCGGTTGCTCCATTTGTTGGCCAAAATGTGCCTGGAAATGGCTTATAATTAAAAGCTATCCAGCCACTGCCGTCTTTGGCTATACCTTTATAGTCAAACGCTTCGTTGGCTAAATGATAATTTTTCAAGTCGGGAATAAAACCTTTCCAGTTCATTTTTCTTAGTTTTTTCGGCAGTTGACTGTAATTATCTTGATCAACATATTGTGATATTTGCTCATCCGATATTTTATTTATCCATTCTTGACGGTTAACAAATAAGTTCTTCCAACTGTTAATCTCCCCTTCATCTGAAAAATTATAAAGCCCCTGATTAATGCCGTCATTTCGTAAATTAGTACGATAGTCATTATTATCAGGTGTAGTATAAGTTTGATGGCAGGTATAACAAGGGTTGTTACTCCCTTGCGTTTTGGTATAACACTGGGGCGGAATTGGTGCTTCTTCATTTACACTGCCATTAGCAGTAGGTATAACGATTTCACTTACAGCGACATTGGGCAATAATCCCTCATTCGATTTTTCACTTTTGGATAAATCTGAAAAACCCAAAAGAAAAAATAAAATAACTAGACTAAAAAATAGAACGTAATTTTTCATAAGCTTTTTAACCATCTCTTTAATATATTCATTAAATTATACGAGGCTTTTATTACAGTTATTTGAAGCTTACTTTCATACTTCCTTAACAATTAAGTAAAAAATCAGTCATTGAACTGTCACACCCTCCCCTTAACTTAAAGACGTGTTTTTACAAATAACTTTAGGAAAATGGAAATGCTAAATATAAGAAAAAGTAAAGTTGCAGCATTAATAACTGTAATACTTGGTTCGTCAATATTAACAGCATGTGGTGGAGACGATGGCGCTGATGGTATAAATGGTACGGTTGGGGTAAATGGAGCGGCTGGTATTAACGGTACAAATGGAAAAAACCTAACAGCAGCGGCAAAATTAACTCGATTAGCAACCGTTCCTGTTGGTGCAGAAATTACAGGGATATTTTTAACAGATAACGATGAACTCTTCTTTAATGTTCAACACCCTTCAGATTTATCTGGTAATGAAACCGCAGCACAAGTAGGTGTTGTAACAGGTTTTGACTGGAGTACTCTTGACCCGATGACAGAGAGTTTACCCGTAGCTTCAACAGACGCTGAAAAACTTGCTGTACGTTTAGTTGCAGGACAGTATCAAGTACTAGGTAATGCGGGCGATACTTTCAATAATCAATTACCTCATGGTTTAGGCGCCATTAGTACTTTTGATAACACTACTAAAATTAAGCAATCTCAAGATCCAGATTTTAACGCATTTGTTGCAACCTCTGCTAATGGAGATAATGGATATTTGTTCACAGCGTGGGAAGATCGTCCCGGTGCTATGAGTCGTATAGAGTTAACAAAAGAAGACTCAGGTAGCTGGACAATAGGTGATGCTATAAATGTTGATTTTTCTACAGTACTCGGGACGATAATTAATTGTTTTGGTACCTTATCGCCATGGAATACGCCATTAACGTCAGAAGAAAACTACGAAGCTGAAAATACAGAGCAATGGAATAATCCCGAGTATTTAGATGGCTATCCTAGCTACCCTGACGTTAAAAACTTACAAACCTATTTAGCAAGCTCGACATTACCTAACCCTTACAATTACGGTTATATAGTTGAGATAACAAACCCAACCTCTACAAGCCCCACACCGGTAAAACATTTCACCTTAGGGCGTGTCGCACATGAGAATTCTGTAGTGATGCCTGATTGGAAAACGGTTTACACAACCGATGACGGTTCAAATAAAGCATTTTATAAGTTTGTTGCTACTAATGCCGGTGATTTAAGCGCTGGAACCTTATATGCGGCTAAACTTACACAAGATGCGACGACATCCCCTGCCAAAGCCGGTTTTGACATTCAATGGATTGAATTAGGAAAAAGCGACAATACCGAAATCAAAACGTGGATAAACTCATATAATGGAATTACTGAAGCCGATTATATCGAAGGTGAAACCAGTTATATAACCCAAGCCGAAATAAATGATTGGGCAGTAAATGGAAAAGGTGATGATCGTTATGCATTTTTAGAAACATTACGTGCCGCAAAAGCAAAAGGCGCTACAACAGAGTTTCGTAAAATGGAAGGTGTTGTCATTAATTATGATGGTGTAGCAAGTGGCGCTGTGCCCTTTATGTATGTTGCCATGTCCTCTGTAGGAAAAGGCATGGTTGATGGTGAAGGTGATATACAGCTCGATTCATCGGCATATTGTGGAGCAGTATATCGTTTTGGTATACAAACAGACTTTAACGTTAATCGTATGGAGCCAGTTGTTGTTGGTGGTGCTTATAATGCGGAAGGCGACGCAGAAGGCAATAAATGTGATGTAAATGCGATATCAAATCCTGATAATTTGGCTGTTTTGGATGATGGCCGTGTTTTAATTGGCGAAGATACAAGTAAACATATCAATAATGCGCTTTGGATTTATAACCCACAAGGTGAGTAATACTAAAAGTTAATTTCTATGTTAATCGAAGCCCTGAATTCCAGGGCTTTTAGTAATCAATACCAAATTAAACCTAATCATTACAACCGTTTTGTCATTCCATCATATAGGTTACTACTAAATAGTCACTGTCGTAAGAAATCAAAAGTCATTTAAAGAACGTCCTTGTATCTACTATTTAAGAAATGATCTTTTACGACTAAAAAGTCTTGATATAATTGTTGGTGTCTATAGCCACCTAACTCTAGGGCGTCTCTATCAGGAAAAAAAACGGCTTGTAATGCTGCGTTGGGATCAATCACAAAGATTAATTGGTTATGACTGACTTTATAGTCTTTCTCAATTAGACCATTGTCCGAAATTTTCACCTTGATACCTAAATTGCTTTCGAAGCTATTATCAAAATTATTGTCGAAATTAGGATTACTGCGATTATTAGCCCTCAATGCAATAAAGCGACTATCAAAATAATTTATATATGTTGATAGTACCTTGGAAGTATCTCGCATAGGATCAACACTATAAAAGACAAAACGTGTATCGTTGTAAATTCCGCTATTTTTTAATGACTTTGCAAGTTCAACCATTGTCATTAATGTTGTAGGGCAAACATCTGGGCATTGGCTATAGCCAAAAGAAATAATATGCCATTTTTTCTGTAAATCTTTATTGGTAAAGTTTTTACCATTTTGATCTTCTAATTCAAAAGGCATTAACGTTATTGGTCTCTTAAGTATCTTACCTTGAATTGTTGCAACTTCGACACTTTGGTCAGCTTTTAGGAAGTAGATACTGGGAATTAAGAATAATAACGCTATTGCTATCAATCTCACTTTTAAACGTATAAGTTGTTTATTTGCCTTTGTTCTCTGAAAGAGTGTATTCATGGCTTTAACGCCTTATGCTTAAAAAGCAGTGGCCACGGCATGATCAATCACTAAAGCAATAAAAAGTAGGAATAAATAGATAATTGAAACATAGAAGGTTGTAATTGCTGTTTTCGCAGTGCATGCATATTTTAATTTTAAACTGAAATATAAAAACCAAGCCCCTAATAATACGGCACAAATCAAATAACTGATGCTGTTCATTGCAAAAAAGTAAGGTAGCACACTAACAAAAACTAAAAGTACTGTATAAACGACAATATAGTTCTTAGTATGCTCAATACCATGAGTCACAGGTAACATCGGAACTTTAGCTTTTCTATAATCATCTACCCTATCTATAGCTAATGGCCAAAAATGTGCTGGTGTCCAAATAAAGATGATCAACATTAATAAAATGGCTTCAAAGTCAATTGAATTAGTCATACTAGTCCAACCAAGTAAAGGTGGTAACGCGCCAGAAAGACCACCAAAGACAATATTTTGTGGCGTATTATGTTTTAAAAATATGGTATAGATAAAAGCGTAACCTATAAGGCCTGCTAAACTCAGCATTGCAGTAAGAATATTCACATAAGAAACTAACAGCCACATTGCTATACTTGCCAAAACCAATGAAAAGATTAAGGCGTGACTCCTTTTAACGGTTCCCGCGACTAAAGGTCGACGTTCTGTCCTTTTCATTTGAGCATCAATATTAATATCTACTACATGGTTTATTACGGCTGCTGAACTTGCTGCCAAACCAATGCCAATTGTTGCAATTATCATGATATCAACCTTGATATCACCTGTTGTTGCTAGTCGCATCCCCACCATTGCCGTCACTAATAAAAGCAAGACAACTTTAGGTTTACACAAAATAATAAAGTGACGATAGTGGTTTGTAATATAATTATCGAAAATCACAGCTTTCATATAATGACTCAATAGATTTCCTTAACATAAAAATTACGGGGCTAAAAAAGCAATGAACACGTTATAAAATAAATAAGTACTTAAGGAGTAATGAATACGAGTAGTCGATTAAGAAATACGTAGTTAGCTTCAATACCCATTAAGGCAATAAATACCAAAATTGCTATTGGCGGAATGAAAAGTATAAGTTTTAGCGCCATTCTCTCCCAGGCAACATGCATAAATACGGCAATTATCAAGCCTGCTTTTAAGAACATAAAGATCAGAATAAGTGTCCAACGCAGCACACCTTGTAATTGAAAAATATCCACCATATATGAAAAACTACTCAGTACAAACAGTAGTAGCCATACCTTTAAATACATACTAATTGGGTGTTGATTTGCTGTAACTTCACTCATGCTACTCATCTCCAATTACCAAAGGTAAAAAAATGCAAAGATAAAAACCCATACCAGATCAACGAAATGCCAATACAAACCCGTTATCTCGACGATTTGGAAACCTTTTTTATCGTAACGTCCCTGATGTATGCGTTTGGCTACGACCAATAATAAAATGACGCCGGCGCTAACATGTAAGCCATGAAAACCTGTGATCATAAAAAATGAAGCACCAAACTGAGCAGCGCCCATCGGATTCGACCACGGACGAACCCCTTCTTCAACTATCAATTTTGTCCATTCAAATGCTTGCATACCAACAAAAGAAATCCCCAACAAGGCCGTTAGTAATAGTAAATAAACCGCTGTTTTTTTCTTACCTTGATAAGCAAAATTAACCGCCATCGCCATAGTGCCGCTACTGGTAATGAGTATAAATGTCATAATAGCAATTAAAATCAAAGGTATATGATGACCTGCAATTGTTAACGCAAAGACCTCACTGGTCATTGGCCACGACTCAGTAGTCGACATCCTGACACTCATATAACCAATGAGAAAAATACTAAAAATAAAAGTATCACTTAGCAAGAATATCCACATCATGAGCTTACCCCACGACATACTCAAAATTTGTTTATCTGCGCTCCAATCAGATACTGCGCTTTGCCAAACGTTTTCACTATCACTATCGTTGCCATTCATTATAATCTCCTAAAATCCACAAATAAGCGCAATTGTTCGATAGGTTTCAGTTGTTGCGGTGAGCAATGCAAATAGAAATAACCACAATAGAAATAAGTAATGCCAATAAGTTGTACACAAAGATAAACTTGCCTTTAAAGTTTCTGGCTGTACATCCTTGTAAAAACCTTTAATGACATAAAGTAACGCAAAAACACCACCAATCAGATGAACTCCGTGTAAACCCGTCAATAAATAAAAGAAACTATTGGCCGGATTTGTGGCAATGAAATAACCATCAGCCATTAATTGTTGCCATACTGAAATTTGTCCAAAAATAAAAATCGATGTAAATATACTGCTTAATGTTATCAATATAAGTAATAAGTTTAGACGCTGTGTAGAATTAAACATCGTTGATAACTGCAGTGATATACTGGCTAACAAGAGAAAAAGTGTATTTTCCCATAATTGTATAGAATCACTTAGAGGCAACCACGGTTCTCCAGAAAGAGCTTGGAAGTCACTCGCTTGTGAACGAGATAAAAAAGTGATGGTAAAGAGGAAAAATAGAACAGTGACGACTGCTAAAAAGAAATGTAAAGCTGTTTTCTCAGGCCACCTTACTTGGGTATTTATAAGAGGTTCATCAACTGAAACATCTATTGTTACAGCATCGCTTGAAAGCCAGGGTTTTTGCATTATTTCTTTGAAAAAATTCATAAGGCGCCATCCAATTTATTATCGTTAATCTTAATAACATCGTTATCGGCAACACTTTGAGGAATAAAATCGTCCTTAACATTTGGCACACTATAATCGTATGCCCAGCGATAGACTTCAGGTAGTTTTTTCCCCCAATTACCATGTATGGGAGGTGTTTGTGGCGTCTGCCACTCCAGCGTTGTTGCATTCCAAGGATTTGAACCAGATTTTTTACCTTTGAATAGACTCCAAATGACATTATAGATAAAAACGAGTTGGATAAGACCAACGATTATAGCCGAGACTGTGATACCCGCGTTTAGTGTTTGTGCAGACGCTGGAATAAAATCAGTATCGCCCATAGCATAATATCGCCTTGGTACCCCCAAAAATCCTAAATAATGCATTGGCAGATAGATAGCGTATGTACCTAGGAATGTTCCCCAAAAATGAAAGTTCCCTAATCCTTTGTTGAGAAATTTACCTGTTACTTTAGGAAACCAATGGTAAATAGCGGCGTAAAGTACCATTACCGGCGATACTCCCATCACCATGTGAAAATGGGCGACAACAAAGTAAGTATCAGACAAAGGCAAATCAACAATAACATTGCCCAACATCAACCCAGTTAAACCTCCGTGTGTAAATGTAAATATAAAACCAATAGCAAAGAGCATTGGAGTTGTTAAGTGGATATTGCCCTGCCATAACGTTAATATCCAGTTATACACCTTAATCGCTGTTGGGACCGCAATGATTAAGGTTGTGGTTGCAAAGAAAAAACCAAAATAAGGATTCATACCACTGACGTACATATGATGGGCCCAAACAACAAAACTCAGTCCACCAATAGCGACAATAGCCCAAACCATCATTCGATAACCAAAAATATTTTTACGAGCATGGGTCGCAATAACATCTGATACCATACCAAATGCAGGTAGCGCTACAATGTATACTTCAGGATGGCCAAAAAACCAGAATAGATGTTGAAATAAAATCGGGCTGCCGCCACTATGCTCTACACTCTCTCCGAGTGAAAGAATTGCCGGCATAAAGAAACTTGTACCTAACAATTTATCAAAAACCATCATAATGGCACTAACCAATAGTGCAGGAAATGCCAAAAGCCCTAAAATGGTGGCAGTAAAAATCCCCCAAATGGTTAATGGCATGCGCATTAATGTCATACCTTTGGTTCTTGCTTGTAAAATGGTTGTTACATAATTTAATCCCCCCATAGTGAACGCTATAATGAAAACAGCCAAGGAAGCTAACATATAGATCACACCAAGATCGGCTCCTGGTGTGCCCGATAAAATAGCTTGTGGGGGATACAAGGTCCAGCCAGCTCCAGTTGGTCCACCAGAAACAAAAAAACTCGCGATAAGAATAATTACAGCCAATAAATATGTCCAATAACTCAACATATTTAAATAAGGAAATACCATATCTCGACTACCAACCATCAGAGGTATAAGGTAATTGCCAAAACCGCCAAGCAATAAAGCTGTTAATAAATATATCACCATTATCATGCCATGCATGGTGACAAATTGAAGGTATGCACTTGGATCTATAAATGAAAATTGATCAGGAAAACCTAACTGCAGCCTCATCAAACCCGATAAAACCAAAGCGACTAGACCTACGCCAATAGCAGTAATAGCGTATTGAATAGCAATGACTTTATGATCTTGGCTCCAAATATATTTACTGATAAAAGTTTTAGGATGATGTGATTCATCAATTTGATCAGCAATAGCGGTGTGCGTTATTTGGGACATAATTTTTCCTTAATAGATTATGGGATCCATGGCTATTCTGATTTTTCTAAACTATTGATATAGGAAACTACATCGTTAATAGCTTGCTCACTGTGTAGCGTTTTAGACATTAAACTCATTTGATCGCCATACAAATCGTTAGGGTGGCTGCCACGCATTCCTGTTTTAAAGGCCTGCAATTGACGTTTTAAATACCAATCATGTTGTCCAACAAGCTTAGGAGCATTCATAGCGTAATTACCTTGCGCATTATCACCATGACAAAAAGAGCAACTTTTAAAGAGTTTCTCTCCAGAAATAATACTGCCTTGCACATCTGTAATTGCTGCAGTATTTGGTGATGTATCAGACAATGTTTGAATATAAGCAACAACATTATCAATTGCCTTAGGGCCTTGTAGTCCAGCACTAACCGCCAGCATTTGTTGACCGTAAACATCACTTTTGTCTAAACCACGAATGCTATTTTTGTAATAATGTAACTGACGCTTTAAGTACCAAGTGCTTAGACCTGCCAATTTAGGTGCATTTAAAGAAGTATTTCCTTCACCATTGACACCATGGCATGCAGAGCAGACAGCAAACAATTGTTTACCTTTATGAATATCTGTCGAAACCATTTCCATACTTTGTCTAAATGTTGACTGTTTAGCTAACCACTGTTGGTAATCTTCCTCGGAGTCAACAACGACATGTCCACGCATCGTATAATGTGCAATGCCACAAAGCTCTTCACAAAGAATTTCATAACGACCTATCTTAGTTGGCGTAAACCATAAATAAGAGACAATTCCTGGTACTAAATCCATTTTCACTCGAAACTGCGGTACTGCAAAATTATGCAAAACATCTTTAGAGCGCAGTAGTACTTTTACAGGCCTGTTAACCGGTATATGCAAGGTATTACTTTTAATTAAAATGTCATCAGCACTGTGCTTATCATTGATATCAACACCAAAGGGATTTTTTTCATTTAGCGTTTCTATCGCTGTTCGCCCTAAAATACCGTCCTTACCCGGTAAACGAAAACTCCAATGCCACTGTTGACCAACCACCTCGATAAGGTCGCTTTCCTCAGGTACTGTTACAAATTGTCCCCAAACAAAAAGGCCAGGTACAAGCATGCCAGCTACACCAATTGCGGTTATAACTGTTAATCTGGTTTCAAGTTTAGGATTTTCTGGTTCATAAGCCGCACGTCGGTTTTTTTGATAACGAAAGCGATAAATAACGTAAGCTAGAAAAAGGTTAACGACAACAAAAACGATGCCAACAACCCATAAGGTGAGATTCATAGTACTATCTATTGCCTCCCAATTTGATGCCAAAGGTGTAAACCACCAAGGGCTAACAAAATGAAAAACTAAAGAGCCTATGACCAGTAAAACTATTATTATTGCTATTGCCATAACTTATCCAATTTGAAAGAACCTTTTTATGTTCTTCATTCTTGAATTGCAGTGGCATGTTAGGTTCTTCATTGCACATTGGCTATGATAAGTCTTGGAACTTAACTATGTCCCGACAATTAAATGTCATAATGAGTATAAAAAATTAAATTAAAACTAAATCAATGATAAGGCACCTATTTATCTTCATAGGTGCCAAAACAGCCGAATTACAAATTAGGGCATAGACTTCATAAAATTATGAAATTTATCTTGTGCTCGTACGACCCAGTGTGGTGTTGCTTCCCCAACACCAGCAACTTCAAGATTTGGATAACCTTTCATTACGGTCGCAATTGTTGATTCTTGGTCTGGGTCAACATCTACAAATAGGACATGTTTTCCCTTTTTAATTAACTCTTGAAAACGTTCAAAATTTACATTTGGTCTTTGGATCCCGATGAGGCCCCCTTCCCAAGTACAAAAACCAAGAACAATTATTGATAAAAATATAAATGGCATCCAACCGGCTTCTGAATTAGTCCATTCCATTAAATAAGCCACTAATAAGGTGGCTGCGGCTGCAATAACGCCAATAACACTACCGACTTCGGTAGAATGAACAACATCTTTTTTTAATACCGATTCAACCTCATGTAAATGATGTGCTTCAACCTCTGCATCACTATCACTTAATACATGGATTTGTGGTTCAGTAAAGCCATTCGACTCAAGTTCTCTTTCTGCTCTTTCCAATTCTTCAATATCGTCTGTAATATAAAAATGCCTGATCATGACATTCTCCTTCTATACAAAATTTAGAGTTCATTCAACAAAAAAATTATATTAAACAAACCTTAATAACGGAGCATTAAATTCTAACGCCAACAGTAGTTTAAATAATGACTATCTGTTCAGTATAGCAACAATTAAAAATAATCAAGTTTTACTTAATTACTAATCTTTAAAGCTTACATTTATAGTTATCCCAAATACCTTGAACAACCTTTAGGTAGTTAAAACCAAATTACATGTTTATATTTTGTAAAAAGAATCAATTTATTTCGCCGTTATCTCTATTGAATTGAGCTTTCAACTCTCATCGTTAATATGTAAATAATAAGTGTTCAAATATTGAATAGCCCATCTTCGCCGCCGAACGTATTCTCTTAGCCACTCGGCGTATCCCCCGTATATTTCCAAATTATATTTACTTAACCTACGTTTTCTTTATTAATCACACGATGGAATATTACAATGAAAAAAGTCTTCACTCTGCTCGCTTTTAGCCTATATTCATTTACAACCTTGGCAATAAAACCTAATCCGTATTACCTTGTTGCCGATGATTATATTGCCCCACACATGGTCGAAGCCCACGAAAATGCTTTAATCGATTTTAAAAATAAAGTGGATGATAATGGTTACAAAGGCAGTTGGCTTTTTTACTCATTTGATGATGGTCGTCATATGGCTTTCAGCAAAAAAGAAAAACAAGACTACAAAGCACAAGATGATAAGGACTGGCAAGAAGTCGCTGATAAGTTTCCAAAAGGTTTTCTTCAAGAAAATGGGGCTATTTACTCAAAAACGATTGCAAATCAAGATTTCTATTTAATGCGTTATCTACCTGACTTATCTTATAATAACAATAGCTCTGCTAACGAACAGCCAAGTAAATATATTGTTTGGTTAGAAATAGAATTGCACCGCGTCCCTGTGAAAGAACATATCAAGAAATGGGTTAAACAGCTTAAAGAGACTGACAGTCATTTACGTTTTTCAATTTATGGCAAACAATACGGCGCCAATTTGCCATCAATTTTTATTGTATTTCACACAGATTCATTACCTGAATTTTATAAAATGATGGAACAAAAAGGTTTACATGACCCTTTAAGGTTATTACCAAACGACGTTTATCAAGGTGTTGAAAATTATCGGGTTAGTGTGGCAAAATATATGCCCATAATGAGTTACTAAGACTTTTTATTCATGATAATAGCTTGTTGTTATTGTATTCTGTATTTCTATGCTACAGATTTAATCAACTTGAGGCTTATTTTTGTTTAAACATAGAGAGTTATTAATCGCACATATTGTTGGTTGGGGTCTTTACGGTTTGTTAGAGCATCTCAGCCATCTTGTTTATGATGAGAATCATTGGCAAGGAAGTTTAGGTGGAGCATTTATTGGCGCTCTACTTACGGCATTGATCGCATTTAATTACGAACGAACAACAACATACTCCTTATGGCTGCGAATATTGAGTTTCACGCTCTTGGGTTTTATCTCATCAATCATTTGGCATAATTCATCCCGTTTATTACACCAACAAAAAACCTTGCTAGAGTTACTTGATTCAGACTTATCAGCTGTACTTAGTGGTAGCTCATATACCGTATTATTATTTGCGGCGTGGGCAGGTTTATACTTTGGCATCTCCTTTTATCTACAAAAACAGCAGCAAGTTAGAAATTCACTAGTATTATCTGAACAAGCAAAAGAGGCACAATTACAAAGCTTACGTTATCAGTTAAACCCTCATTTCTTATTTAACGTGTTAAATAGCATTGATGTTGCAGTACAAGAACAAGAAAACGATACTGCACATAATATGTTAGTAAAACTCAGTCGCTTATTACGAGTAACGCTGGAAACTGACGCAATACATAAAATATCGTTACTTGAAGAAATAGCACTATTAGATGATTTTATTGCTATTGAAAAAGAGCGTTACGTTGAAAGCATACTTTTTGAAAAACATTTATATGAACAAAGTAAGGATTGTTTGGTGCCTTCTCTTATATTACAACCGCTAATTGAAAACGCGATAAAGTTTACTTGGCAAGCTAAGTATAATAAAAAAATAACGTTGCGCACATCACTGGTAGGAGATCAGCTTTTAATTGAATTAATTAACCCATATCACCAAAGTAATAGTAATAAACTAGAAGGCACCAATACTGGCCTTAACAATGTCATAAAACGAATCACAACACTCTATGGTCAAAGTGCCAGCTTAACTACTTACAAAGACGCTAACCACTTTAATTTGAGACTTAAATTACCTCAAGAGAGAAACTAACATGACTTTTCAGTGCTGGATAGTTGACGATGAAAAAGCTGCACATAAAGGGTTAGCTCTTGCACTTAGATCCTTTGATGACTTTAAAATCAGTAAAAATTACTATGCTATTGACCAGTTACCTGATAATGCACCTGATAATCTCGATATAGTTTTTTTGGATATTGAAATGCCAAGAGCTGATGGATTTGTGTTGTTTGAACGTTGGCAAGAACGTATTCCTTTGATCGTATTTATCACAGCTTACAGCCAACATTCACTAAGGGCATTTGAGAATCATGCTTTTGATTATCTTTTAAAGCCTATTGATATTTGCCGGTTTAATTGTCTAATAGAGCGTTTAAGAAGACGATTAAGAGAACAAGATTTTTTTGAACATTATGAGGATCTAAGTAAACTCATTAAAGAAATTGATACACCGGCTCTGTTATTACCGATCCCAACTGACGAAGGACTTTACCAAATATCAATCGACAACATTCTTTATATTCAAGCTGTAGGTGATTTTGTCGCCGTTAAAACTAACGATAAAGAATTGATAACGAGGAGTACGCTAAAAGCTTTTACCATAAAGCTAAATGAAAAAGGATTTGTGCAGATCCATCGTTCATTTCTAGTTAATACGTTAGCAATAAAAAATGTTGAAAACACCAATTTCGGCGATGCAAAATTATATTTAAATAACGGCGATAAACTGAAAGTTAGTCGACGTTATAAAAAAGCTCTCATTGATGTGTTAAATAAAAATTAACATTCTAACCATTTAGCCTTAATAAAATTAACTTCACTTTATAACCTGCAACTTAAACTTCAAAATTAAAAGCCTTATCTAAACTTCATAGGTTAAGAATGAGAGACAATTAGAAAACTTTTAAAATGCGTTTTACGTTAAACAATCGCAAAAAGATGCGTTCTCATCGAGCATAGGTTTTTAGCTTTGTAACTTTTTTTCTTTTATACATTGCATTTAATGGAAAAGAAAATAATCAAAAAATATAAATACATTCTAAAAAACAACCCTAACACCTCTAAATCAATCACAATGTTTTTTTATACGGATTAAATTTTTTCGTTCTCAAATAAAGAACAATGTGACGTATTAAAACACAAACATCACTAGTAAACACTTACACACTCAATATTAAGGGTTATCAGGGTCATCATCATCAAGTCATTGAGGGTTACTAGGGTTATTCAAACTCGATCACAAAGAGTTATCAGGGTTAGCTATACATTTACATTTAGAGTTGTTAGGGTTATCATCATTTAATAGCTATTAAAAAGGATTAACATGAAATACCCAGTTTTAATTACCAGCAATAAAGTCGATACAGGCTATACGTTTTCAATACTGGACTTACCCGGCTGTCAGGTAAATTCAGATTCTATTGATGGCGG
>Ga0209292_1000377_pt1 | contig 60074 bp, 58 predicted proteins | sample GOMGulsemesocosm_2_FD_184634 | JGI IMG/M metagenome (GOLD analysis project Ga0209292, IMG submission 184634) | Methane-oxidizing microbial communities from mesocosms in the Gulf of Mexico - GOM9C Gulf of Mexico (SPAdes) (version 2) | ecosystem: Environmental > Aquatic > Marine > Cold seeps... | reverse complement strand
CTCCATTTTATTTAAAAAAAATGTTTATTCAATCCTAATCCCCTAGTAAATCAGGTTATTTTTTTCATGATCTTAATTACACTACCCCTCTTAAAGCCTGCGAGTTACAAGAAACAGAGAATTATTAAGACCTAAAAAAACAACTCGAACGCAAAAAAAAATATTCCATATTATCAACGCCTATAACGACATTTTTTAATGCTCTAAAAGAGATAACAACTCCTGTTAACTTTAAAATCCCCCTAAATTGAACAACACAATAGACATCAAATCTCAGCTAAAATTCAAATAAATTTATGGAAAAGATATCTGAACTTGGAAAACACAAAAACAAGCAACTTAATACTGTATAATTTGCACAGTATATGCTGTTAATCTATCCAAAAATCAGGTTTTTTAACATCTCCTAATTCCCTACAATCTCCACATGCTTTTGTAACTACTTGGTACGGCCCTCCTGGTGCTACTGGAAATATCCCATCATTTTGATTAAGATACACTACCAAGTTTTGCAGCAACATTTCATTTAAACTCAGCAGTTGCACAAAACCTCTGCTTTTTAATGTTGGAAATGATTTGATACATGCTCCAAAATAAACTTCATCCGCAACTTCCTCTTTTCTGTAAAAGTCTATATAATTAAAAAACAGTCTTTTTGACAAGATTTTTGATACCTCAAAATAACCAATCACAATTTCTTTCTCATCATCCAAAGAATTTATATTACCAATAATATTGCCCGGTTGATTTTCAGAAAACACATTGCCCGATTCAGAAAAGTCTTTTAGTGTTTGATAATATATAAAAGCTTCTCTAGAAATCACATATTGATTTACCTTAATACTATATCGGTGATATATTTTTTGTTGCACTTTGGCTATATACCTAATATTAAAAGATTCAACAGCATTGCCTTGAAACTCACTTGCATTTCTTAAAATCAGTTTAGTAGAACGTTCTTTCCCATAACAAACCTTGCCAAGTTCGTTTCCTTTAGGTACAATGTCTGGTTTTATTGTTGCGTTTACAACCAGCTTCTCATCAGTCCAATTCGGAGCAATGATCTTATAGGTACTTGTATGGTCAAAACGGTAATAGCTTGGGTCATTAGTATTATCTGTATTAGTATCAATATTAACATAGTCAATTAATACCCCGGGTTTCCCTCCTTTATTTGTTCCACTCCTAACTGTCAAATCAAAATCTGAATTTGATTCTGCCGGTAATCCGATATTTTTTGACGCATATCTTTTCCCTGAACTTAATGTAATTTCTAATTTATAAGTTTTGTCTGGTATTGCATTAAATTTAACCTTTGAAACATAGCGGCCAGGTTCCTTTTCTTCATATTCGTACGATGTTGCACCGTCTTCAATGATTCTAACATTTGCATTTCTCTCCATAAGTCCTGTACTCCATTTATCCAATGAGAACGTTCTTGAAAGTCTTATTTCTTGATAATTTAACGCATCCGTTAGTTTGCCTTCTATTACCAAGCGATTTTCAAAATTATCTCCTTCGTTTATTTCATAAGGTGTAATACAACCTATCAAAATTAAACAGAGTCCCAAAATGATTATACTATAATTATATCCTTTTTGCAGCTTCATTCTTAAAATTTAAAATTATAGGTAATTGTTGGTACTGGCTTTGAAAAAATAGAACTCTGGTACGCTCGTACTCCTCCTTCTTCTGAAACAAAGAAAACGGAGTATGGATTGTTTCTTCCTAAAACATTATAAATTGAAATGTTCCAAAAACTATGTGCAAATTTTTTGATTTTATGATTGCCTTCTATATTAAAGCTTATGTCTAATCGATAATAGTCAGGAATTCTAAATTTATTTCGATCACTATATGTCACAAACTGAACATTATTATAGGTGTATTTCGCGGTTGGAAATGTAACTGGTCTTCCCGTTTGATAAACACCATTTAAAGACAAACTATATCTTTTTGTTAGTTTATAATTTAACACCAAACTAAAATCATTTGGTTTGTCATAATTTGACGAAAAATAGTTTCCGTTGTTTATCGTTTCACTTGAAAAGTCACTTTCAAATTTATTTAATGAACGCGAGTATGTATACCCCAACCATCCATTTAATCTACCAGTCGTTTTTTTAACTAAGAACTCAACACCATAAGATTTCCCTTCTCCTTGTAACACTTTGGTTTCTATGGTTTTATTTAGCAATAATTTTGCACCTGTCTTATAATCTAAGGTATTCTGTAATTTTTTGTAATACCCCTCAAAACTAATTTCATACATATCATCATTCAAATTCCGATATAATCCTGCAGAAATCTGCTCTGAAACCTGAGGTTTGATATTTAAATCAGAAAGCTTCCAGGTATCTGTTGGAGAAGCTGTTGTGTTATTTGACAACGTATGAATGTATTGATAGTTTTTACTATAACCTGCCTTAAAAGAAAAATCTTCTGCTAGAAAATACCTTGCAGATATTCTTGTTTCTAATCCTCCATAACTTTTAACCAAGTCATTGTCTCCAAACTCCAATTCGTCCTCTAGTGTCCCAATATTTTTAGGAACACCTTCAGAATATACTCTTTGTGTTGATGGCCCTAAGGATAAAAAGTTGGAATACCTCAATCCTAAATCTACTTGTAATTTTTCATTTATTTTTATATTATCAGAAATGAAAAATGCCGATTCTAATGCTTTCTCTTTAGGAATGTCAATCTTGGTATAGGTAGAGTTTTGTCCAATGGGATTTATATTTCCTGGGTTCACTCTATACAGCTTGGTTGCAACTCCATAATCAAACTTATGGGAGTCATTCATTAAGTACTTAAATTTAAGTTTTAACTCGGTCTCATCAATATTGTACCCCAAATTGAACCCTCCTGAATTTTCTTTTTCAAAATTAATTTTAAATCCATAGTAGCTATTTGCTAAAATTACATTTAGTCTATTCTTTTTAGTTAATTTACTTTCCCAATTTATGGATGCCAATTTGTTTGTATAACTGTACAGCGAATCAGACGTCACTCTAAATTTATCTTTACTTAAATATCCCGTTACTCTAACAGAATTATTATCATTTATTTTATGATAATATTTTGTGACCAAGTCATAAAACGAAGCTTCACTCTTTTTTAATGATTCTGAATCCAACAGTTTTAACACCCAGTCAGAATAGGTACTTCTTGCTCCAATTAACAACGATGATTTCCCTTTAATAACAGGGATTTCTACGGCTAAATTACTCATCACCGGCCCTACAGATGCTTCTCCTGAAAATTTCTGAGTATTACCATCTTTTGTACTAATATCAAACACAGAAGACAACCTCCCGCCAAATTCTACTGGAATACTCCCTTTATAAATATCTACAGAACTAGAAGTAAAAGGATTTAAACTTGTAAATATCCCGAAAAAATGTGTCGGATTATAAATTACAGAATTGTCTAGTAAAATCAAATTTTGATCTGCCTTCCCTCCTCTTACATGATAGCCAGAAGATCCTTCTCCAGCTGTACTAATACCTGGTAGTGTTGTTGCAACTTTTAAAATATCCAACTCTCCTAACACCAAAGGAATTGTTTTAATTTTTGAAGGGTTTATCTGTGTCAAACCCGTTATGGCCTTTACAACATTTACATCACTATTAGCACGAACAACAACCTCATCAAGTGTTTCAAAAATTTCCTGTAGTTCCAAGTTTAGTGTTCCGTTATTATAGATAAGGACACTTTTGTTTAGTTTTTTATTTCCGATTGCACTGATCTCCAATCTGTTCAGACCTAATGGAAGGCTTAAAGAATAATTCCCTGTTTTATTTGTAGTAGTTGCCATACTTTTCCCTTTTACAACAATGGCAACATTCCGGATTGGATCTTTTGTTAATTCATTAATCACCCGACCTTTCAATACAAACCTTTTCCTTTTAATAGATTTACTTGCTTTCCCTATTTTAATAATTTTTTCTTTTTGCTGCAACCCTTCATCGTAAAAAACAGGTATCGACGTATTTTCTTCCGTTTTAGTTTCTTCTTTTTCTTTGCGCACTAAAAATCCATTTGGCAACGTGTCATATATAACACTATTATTTGTTAAAATAATACGATTCTTATTATGTATGTAAAAATTAATGGAAGTTTGATTAAAGATATCATTAAGTATTTTTACCACAGAAACATTTTTATAATCTCCACTTATTGACTTGTTTTCAAACCAATCCTGAATATAAAAAAAAGTATAATCTGTTAATTTCTCAATATCCTTAAGTACTAATTCAATTGGATTATCTTTAAAAGATAGTGTGATTTTTTGTGAAGTCTCTTGCGAAAAGCAATTTTGAAAACTAAAAAAAATCATTAGTATTACTAATATATTTTTCATTTATAAATTATTGTTTTTTACTAAATCTCTCGACAATTCAGCTAAAAAAAGAGCGTAATTTTTTTTTCTAAGTGATGCGTGTTTTCTGTAAAAAGAATTCACCTGCTTTTTTAAAGATGGAAGAATATTAATAATATTTTTTTTAGACTTTATTTTGGTGTATTGATTCTTATAAAACAGGAAGTAATCGTTTTTATTTTTTTCATACTCAGCCAACATTCTTCCACGGTAGGGAACCTCTTTTTTATGTTTGGAAATTTTTATTAAAAGCTTTAGTGACGGCGCAGAAAATGCCTCTTGGTAAAATCCTGAAATTGGTTTCCCTTTTACATCCTGGTCTTCAATCCAAACAAATTGAGTATTGTGAAGATTAAAACGTTTTACATTATTATTAAAAAGTTGTAGGGTGACTCCTGTAGAACTAAGAGCCTGAAAACGAACGATTAGTTCTTGCTCATATAAATCATATTTGAAGTAAACGTTTGAATATTTCTCACCGTGATAGGAAATAGTTCCTTTTACAAATTCAGAACTTTTAAAAAAAGAATGCGCTCCATTTATCGATCGCTGCTTTTTTTTATATTCACTTCCTTGATGAATATTTACATTTTCAAATCCAATTTCTTTATCAAACCAATTGTATAGATCTTCTTCATGGTTTTGTCCAAAACTTAAAAATGGGGTCACCATTAATATAATACAAATTATCTTTTTCATTTAATTTTACTATAAATTTCCCCTTAGCACGGGGTGCTCTTTTTTTTCTAAAACTACATATTTTTTTTATAACGATACTCCATTTTATTTAAAAAAAATGTTTATTCAATCCTAATCCCCTAGTAAATCAGGTTATTTTTTTCATGATCTTAATTACACTACCCCTCTTAAAGCCTGCGAGTTACAAGAAACAGAGAACTATTAAGACCTAAAAAAACAACTCGAACGCAAAAAAAACATTCCATATTATCAACGCCTATAACGACATTTTTTAATGCTCTAAAAGAGATAACACCTCCTGTTAACTTTAAAATCCCCCTAAATTGAACAACACAATAGACATCAAATCTCAGCTAAAATTCAAATAAATTTATGGAAAAGATGTCTGAACTCGGAAAACACAAAAACAAGCAACTTAATACTGTATAATTTGCACAGTATATGCTATTAATCTATCCAAAAATCAGGTTTTTTAACATCTCCTAATACCCTACAATCTCCACATGCTTTTGTGACTACCTGGTACGGCCCTCCTGGGTCATCATGGTTTTCATTAAGAAGAACGACCAACTCTTTTAGTAACATCTCATTTAAACTTAATGGTTGATGGATTCCTCTACTCCTTAATGTTGGAAGTGAAATAACACATTCCACAAAATAAAATTCTGATAGCGCCTGTACTGTTGATTTTTCGTAAAAATCTGTATAATTAAAAAACACTCTTTTAGAGAGTTTTTTTACTACCTCAAAAAAACCGATCACATTTTCATTCTCATTATCTAAGGAGATAATATTACCAATGATAATGCCCGGTTGATTTTCTGAAAAGACGTTCGTAGATTCAGAGAATTCTTTTAATGTATTAAAATAGGCATATGATTCTTCAGAAACTACATACTGATTTACATTAATACTATATCGATAATATATTTTATGATCAGCTTTAGGCAAGAACTTTATATTAAAAGGATCAACAGCATTGCCTTGAAATTTACTTGCATTTCTTAAAATTATTTTACTAGAACGATCATCTTTATAACAAACCCTGCCAATCTCATTGCCTTTCACAACCATACTAGGTCTTATTGTTGAGTTTACGACCAAACTATCAGTAAACCAATTCGGAACTACAATTTTATATGTACTGGTATGGTCAAAACGATAGTAACTCGATTCTACAGAATTCCCACCTCCTTTAGTAACATAATCTATAAAAACACCAGGTGTCCCCTGTTTATTAATTCCTTTAGCCACAACCAAGTCAAAGTCTGAATTTGATTGGGCTGGTAACTTTTGCTGTACAGATACATATTTTTTCCCAGAACTTAAATTTATTTCTAATGTATAGGATTTGTTTGGTAAAGCTCTAAATTTATTTTTTGAAACATAGATGCCTGGTTCCTTTTCTTCGTATTCAAAAAAAGTTGTGCCATCTTCAACTATTCTAACTTGTGCATTCTTCTCTGTAGGAATTGTAGTCCATTTATTTAACAAATAAGTTCTTGTTAGTTTTACAGTCTGATAATTTAACGCATCCGTTAGTTTTCCCTCTACGACAAGTCGATCATCAAAAATTTCATCTTGTTTTAGCTCGTAAGGTGTTGTGCAACTAAAAAAGAGCAAACAGCAAACCAAAACCATTATACATTTATTCATCACTATTTGTTTCATCCTTATTAAATTTAACACCACAGTTAACTGTTGGGATTGCTATTAAAAAAATGAACTCACAGATGTCTATAAGCATAAATCTACTACAACAAAGAAAAACAGTTTGCAGATTGTTTCTTCGCGGCAGCTCACATTAACTTTTGAAACCTAACTTCTCGACCAAAATACGAGTACGCTTATTACTCTTATTCTTGTCAGAAATTAAAAAAAATCAATATTATTAACTGTGCTTCAATTCTCTTTTTCATTTAATTTTTACCATACCCTTTTTTACAAGATGTATATTATTTTTTAAAATTACACTTTTTTTTTAAAAATTCAATATTTTACACATAAAAACTGATTGTTAACACGTTACAATTCTGCAGCTAATCTAGCACCTTGATCAATTGCTCTTTTTGCATCTAGCTCTGATGCAAAATCGGCACCTCCTATGACATGTACTTTTAGCCCATTTTCTTTTAATGGTTCTAACAATTCTTTTAATGGGTTTTGACCGGTGCATATAATAATATTATCAACAGCTAAAACTTTAGCTTCTTCATTTTGAATATAATGCAACCCTTGATCGTCAATTTTGCTATATTGTACTCTATTTATAAACTGAACATTTTTCTTTTTTAAGGTAGATCGGTGAATCCAACCAGTAGTTTTCCCTAATTTTCCTCCAAATTTCCCTTTACTTCTTTTAAACATAAAAATTTCTCTAGGCGAAGGTTCTATTTCTGGTTTAACTCCTTCAATTCCACTTCTAGCATTTAGCGTTTTATCAATTCCCCATTCTTTTAACCAAGCATCAATATTTTGAGAAGTACTTTCTCCCTCATGCGCTAAATATTCAGAAACATCAAAACCAATTCCGCCTGCTCCAATTACAGCAACTCTTTTTCCAACATGTTTTTTATGTTTTAAAACATCTATATAGTTCAACACTTTTTCATGTTCAATGCCAATAATGGATGGTATTCTTGGTTTGATACCTGTAGCTAAAATTACTTCATCAAAATCTCTTTTTAATACGTTTTCTTTTGAGACTCTAGTATTTAATTTTAGGGTCACGTTGTGTAATTCTATCTGCTTATTAAAATATCGTATTGTTTCATAAAACTCTTCTTTACCAGGGATCTGTTTCGCAATATTAAACTGTCCACCAATTTCAGGCTCACTATCGAACAATGTAACAATATGCCCTCTTTGTGCTGCTATAGTAGCTGCTGCTAACCCGGCTGGACCAGCACCAATAACGGCAATTTTCTTAGGTTTTTTTGTAGTGATATAATTCAGTTCTGTTTCGTGACAGGCTCTTGGATTCACCAAACAACTTGCTACTTTTTGTTCAAAAACATGATCTAAACACGCCTGATTACACCCTATACAGGTATTAATTTCATCTGCTTTTGCCGCGAAGGCTTTATTAACCCACTCTGGATCTGCCAAAAAAGGGCGTGCCATTGATATGATGTCTGCATCTCCATTTGCCAAAACTTGTTCTGCCGTTTCTGGCATATTAATTCTATTGGTAGTAACTAATGGAATAGAAATTTCTTCTTTCATTTTTTTAGTAACCCAAGTAAAAGCAGCTCTAGGAACCGATGTTGCAATTGTTGGAATTCTAGCTTCATGCCAGCCAATTCCTGTATTTATGATCGTTGCTCCTGCCTTTTCAATTTCTTTAGCCAATTGAACTACTTCTTTCCAATCACTTCCTTTCTCTACCAAATCTAGCATTGATAGTCTATAGATAATGATGTATTCTTCTCCTACTGCTTCTCTTGTTTTTCTTACTAACTCAATTGGAAAACGCATTCTATTTTCATAAACCCCGCCCCATTTATCCATTCGTTTATTTGTTCTTTCAGCAATAAACTGATTGATCAAATAGCCTTCAGAGCCCATAATTTCAATGCCGTCATAACCAGCCATTTTAGATAACTTAGCACAATTGACAAAATCATTTATTGTTCTTTTTATTCCTGATTCTGTAAGTTGAAAAGGCTTAAACGGCGAGATTGGGGCTTTAATATTAGACGGCGCTACAGCAATTGGATGGTAACCATATCTACCTGAATGCAGAATTTGCATACATATTTTACTTCCGTACTTATGCACTTCATCAGTAATTGCCTTATGACTTTCTGCATGTTTCTTAGTTGACATTCTAGCAGAAAATGGTGCTGTCCAACCTTGTCTGTTTGGAGCAATGCCTCCTGTAACAATTAATCCTACTCCTCCTTTTGCTCTTTCTCCATAATACCTTGCAATCTTATCAATCCCGTTTTTTTCTTCTTCTAACCCCGTATGCATAGACCCCATTAAAATTCTATTTTTTAACGTTGTAAAACCCAAATCTAATGGCTCAAAGATGTGCTTGTATTTTGTCATAGTTGTTGTATTTTATTATGCACGCATAATACTTTGCAAGTTACTATAAATTTACGAAAACAAAAAAGCCCAAGAAACAGTTTCTTGAGCTTTCTAATAGAATTTACAATCTCATTTAATACAGATGCCCCATTTTTCCTTGTTGAAAATCTCGCATTGCTTCCATTATTTCTGTTTGCGTATTCATAACATACGGCCCATATTGTGCAACTTTCTCGTTAATTGGCATTCCAGACAGCAGCAATACCGTACTTTCTTTAGTTGCTTCTAATTCAACAGAATCTCCATCTTGATTAAAAGTAACCATTTGCGTTGCTCCTTTCTTTAACATCGCCACGTTATTTATTAAAACTTCTCCGTCCAATAAATAAACCAAAGCCTGATGATCTTTAGGAATACTAACATTGATTTTACCTTTTTCTTTGGTTTTAACAGTAAAAACATTGACCTCAGTTTGTGTTTTTATCAATCCTATTTTACTTTTTTGCTTACCTGCAATCACTTTTAGCTGTATCGTTTTATCCTGATTTTCAACAATTGGTATTTCTTCACTTTTGATATGCTGATAATTTGCAGGCATCATTTTCTTTTCAGAAGGCAGGTTTAGCCACAATTGAATCCCTTCTAATTCGCCACCCTTTTTCACAAATTCTTTCGATGGTCCTTCTGCATGTATTACTCCTCTACCTGCAGTTGTCCATTGCACATCTCCTGCTTTTACCAACATTTCGTTTCCTAAAGAATCTCTGTGCAACTGTTCTCCCTTAAACAGTAATGTAATCGGTTCAAACCCACGGTGTGGATGTGGTCCCAAATCAAACGGATTGTTAAACTCACTAATAGCATATGGGCCGTAATGATGGAGTAACAAAAAAGGATCTACACTTTCTATTCCTTCTGTTGGCAACGGTTGTCTTAAACGAATTGGCCCCATATTTACTAATGGACTACCTACTTTATGTGCTATTGTTTTTAATGTTTTCATGCTACTTGTATTTAATTTATTTTCCTTGGAAAATATTTTTGTAAATTTTTTTTCTTTATTTCAATTTTTATGTAGTCTTAAATCATCTTAACTTATCCAATAAATAATTTAATTGTTCTGCTTCTTCTTCGGATAGATTTTCTATAAAATCAAGTTTAATATTTGCATCAATTGTTTGTAATAATTCTAGACCTTGTTTAGAAATACTAATATAAACGACTCTTCTATCATGATCGCAACGAATGCGTTCAATAAATTGCTTATCACACAATTTATCCATTAATCGTGTAGCATTTGGCGCACGTTCAATCATTCTATCTTTAATGACTTGAACTTTTATTGGTTCATTTGCTCCTCTTAAAATCCGAAGAATATTAAACTGTTGTGGAGAAATTCCGTATTGTTTAAAAAAATCATTTTCTTGACTGTTAATCCAATTGGCCGTATACTTTATATTAATCAACGCCTTTATTTTATTATTCAAAAATTTCGAATTGATGTCTTTTGCTAAATCGCCCATTCCTTTCGTTGTGCTATTTTTCAGCTACCTTATAAGTAGCAAGTTTTTTTTAAATTAATTCTTTCATTATTTTATTAAACTCGTCTGTTGTAGGTATTAAATACACTTCTTCATCAACAAACAATGTTGGGAATTTTAGCGCTCCTCCATACAATTCTTTCGTGTGTTCTTTGGCTTCAACATCTACAGATATATCTTTATAACTAAATGGAATTTCCGACATTCTTAAATAGTTTCTAAATGCTACTGTATGTGCATTTCCTTTTTTCCCGTATAAAGTAATCCTCATTTTTTATCTCCTTTCTGAGTACAAATTTACGAAAAATAAATTTAGTTTCCAAGGAGACTATTTTAAGTGTAACTACTAAATTTCTACGATAGAGTAACGACTATACCACTATACTAAAACATCTTTATAGTCCGGTGTTTTATCGAATACAGATTTCGCAAACGGACATAATGGAATCACTTTTAAGTTCTTTTCCCGAAAAAATACTACAGCAGCTTCCACCAATTTATATCCAATTCCTTTACCTCTTAAAGAATCACCTACTTCTGTATGATCTATAATAATTTTATCACTTCCAGCCCAGATATACGTCATTAAAGCTTCTCGTTTACCATCAACCTCAACATAAAACATACCTTTTTTTCCGTTATCTTCCTGTATTACAGTCATTTTCAATTATCCTTTAAAGGCTATTTGTACATGTTCTCCATCACAATATGGTTTGTTTTGTGAAGCGCCACATCTACAAAACGCTGTGGTTTTATTTTTCTTTTTCGTTGTTCCATCAGCGTTGGTCACAAACAAAGTTCCATACACCAATAAGGGGCCATTTTCTAAAACTTCTACTTTTGTTTCTAGATGGGCCTCTTCAGAGCTTTCTCCAGCTACCACATAAGACAACGCTCCAGAAGGACAGGCTTCTATCTGTTTTTTTAATTCAGTAGTTGTTGCATTTTTTATCTGAATCCAAGGTTTATCTTTAGGTTTATAAACTTTTGGCAGCATTTTTACACAAACAGCAGCATGAATACACTTCTTGGGCTTCCATAAAATAGTTAATTCTCCGTTGGAATATTCTTTAATAATCTCTTTTTTGTCAGACATGCTATGTGATTTTTAATTTATAATGCTTTTTGGAAATTCTCAACTGCTTTGATTAATTGGTTATTAAGTTCCATATTTACAATACTTCTGTCTTTAAAGTTATCATAAAAACTTGGCAATGAGAAATCTGCGACTATGTTTCCTCCCATATGTGGGAATCCATTTTTAGCAATTGACAAAGCAGAGCTACCTCCTCTTCCACCTGGAGATGTTGCCATTAATAACATTGGAATATTATTCCATAATTTTTGTTCAATGCGAGACATCCAATCGAATACATTTTTAAAGGACACCGAAAAATTTCCGTTGTGCTCTGCTAACGATAAAATAATTCCATCTGCTGCTTGAACTTTATCAAAGAATGTTTGCGCATTCTTTGGAATGCCATTTTCGGTTTCTGTATCAATACCATAAACAGGTAGTGAGAAATCGTTTAAATCTAATATCTCTACAGCAACATTTTTAGTTAAATTTGACGCATATGTTGCCAATTCTTTGTTGATTGATTTTTTGCTGTTACTTCCAGCAAATACGATTATACTTTTCATTTGTGTTTTTTATTTAATTTTTGAATCTACTTGAGTTTGCCCTTTTAACATTTTTGCCACCGGACATTTCCCTGCTATTTCTACTAATTTTTCTTTCTGTTCTTGAGTCACTTCTTTTTCAAATGAAATGTCTTCCACTAATGATTTTTTTATTCCTTCAGAAGTTAACTCTTGTTTTTGAGATACGTTGACTGTTATTTCTCCTAAATCCCATCCTTTTCGCTCTGCATACATTCGTAACGTAATTGCTACACAACCGCCAACGGCGGTCAATAAATATTCTACAGGTGTAGGAGCGTTATCATCTCCTCCTTTATGCACAGGCTCATCAATAACAGCATAATGATTTCTCATCTTTGCTTCTGCTCGATAATTTCGGTTGCTAAGGGTAACTTTTGAAATAGGATTTTTTGCCATTTTATCTATTTTTCTTATAAATATAAGAAGTCATTAATAAAACCAACCCAATAACGGCTCCAAACTGCGCTCCATCTCCCACCATTACATGTGCAAAAAACGCCAATACAAAGGCAAAGAAAAACCCTGCATATGCCCATTCTTTTAAAATGGTATTCCCACCTAACCAAATTGTCATTACACCTAACAACTTTGCAAACGCATAGGGGTATATAATATAAGTTGGATACCCCAAATCAGTAAACACTCCAGCAATTTCTGCGTGGTTAAAAAAATACATACCTGCAGAAAACAGCAGTAATACGGTTAATAATCCAGTAGACACATAATAGATAATTTTTTTGATTTTCATTTTATTCCGATTTAAATTCATAGCAAAGTTACAAAATTTTTATTTATTTTCCTAGGGTTATAATTCCATGTATCATAAATTATTTTTATACGGACATTTTCGTACCTTAGCTCACCTAAATTTTAGACTTATAAATGGACATCAACTTCAATAAAAACGAAGATCACAACAGACTTTTACTATCAGCATTAAAAAAGAAACTAGTAAAAGTAAAACTTGGTGGTGGAAAAATTAGAATAGAAAAGCATCAATCTAAAGGGAAGTTAACAGCAAGAGAGCGCATTGATTACCTACTTGACTCAGACACAAAAAGTATAGAAATTGCTGCTTTTGCTGGCGAAGAGATGTACCAAGAACATGGAGGCTGTCCTTCTGGAGGCGTTGTTGTAAAGATTGGCTACGTGAAAGGCAAACAATGTATTGTAGTTGCCAATGATGCCACAGTAAAAGCCGGAGCTTGGTTCCCTATTACTGGAAAAAAGAATTTACGTGCACAAGAAATCGCTATAGAAAATAAATTACCCATCATCTATTTGGTAGATTCAGCAGGAGTCTATTTACCATTACAAGATGAAATATTTCCAGACAAAGAACACTTTGGCCGTATTTTCAGAAATAATGCCGTGATGAGCAGCATGGGAATTACACAGATCTCTGCAATTATGGGAAGCTGTGTTGCCGGTGGTGCCTACTTACCTATCATGAGTGATGAAGCTATAATTGTTGATAAAACTGGGAGTATTTTCTTAGCAGGTAGTTATTTAGTAAAGGCTGCTATTGGGGAATCGATTGATAACGAAACACTAGGTGGAGCGTCAACACATTGTGAAATTTCTGGAGTAACCGACTACAAAGCTAAAGATGACAAAGATGCTTTAGACACTATTAAAAACATCATTGATAAAATTGGAGATTACGACAAGGCTGGTTTTAATCGCGCTGTTCCAAAAGCACCTACCAAAGATGAAAAAGAAATTTTCGGGATCTTACCAAAAGCTAGAAATGTACCCTATGACATGTTAGAGATTATTGAACGCTTAGTTGATGATTCTATATTTGATCAATATAAAGAAGGTTATGGTAAAACTATTTTAACAGGCTATGCCAGAATTGATGGCTGGGCAGTAGGAATCGTTGCCAATCAACGTAAGCTGGTAAAAACTAAAAAAGGAGAAATGCAATTTGGGGGTGTAATCTATAACGATTCAGCAGATAAAGCTACGCGTTTTATCGCCAACTGCAACCAAAAGAAAATTCCGTTGGTGTTTTTACAAGATGTTACTGGGTTTATGGTGGGTAGCAAGTCTGAACATGGCGGAATCATTAAAGACGGTGCAAAAATGGTAAATGCACTAAGTAACTCTGTAGTTCCTAAATTTACCATAGTGATCGGAAATTCTTATGGAGCAGGAAACTACGCCATGTGTGGAAAAGCATACGACCCAAGATTAATTGCTGCTTGGCCAAGCGCAGAACTTGCCGTAATGAGTGGAAACTCTGCCGCAAAAGTTTTATTACAGATAGAAACTGCTTCTTTAAAAAAGAAAGGCGAAGAAATCACTCCAGAAAAAGAAGCGGAGTTATACGACAAGATAAAATCAAGATACGACAAACAAATATCTCCATATTATGCAGCAGCTAGAATATGGACAGATGGCGTAATCGACCCGTTAGATACAAGAACTTGGATCTCTTTAGGAATAGAAGCAGCAAATCATGCTCCAATAGAAAAGAAATTTAATTTGGGGGTTATACAAGTTTAGTTTTAATTTGTATTCAGAAAAAATAACAGAAAAAATAGTATTTAGAAATGGGAAGAGCATTCGAACTTAGAAAAGGACGTAAAATGAAACGCTGGTCTGCAATGGCAAAAACCTTTACCAGAATTGGTAAAGACATTGTGATGGCAATTAAAGAAGGAGGAAGTAATCCTGACGCAAATTCACGTTTAAGAGCTGTAATGCAGAATGCAAAAGCTGCAAACATGCCCAAAGAAAATGTTGAACGTGCCATAAAAAAAGCAACAGACAAAGATACTAGTAACTATAAAGAAGCATTGTTTGAAGGATATGCACCACATGGAGTTGCTCTTTTGGTTGAAACTGCTACAGATAATAACAATAGAACAGTTGCCAATATTCGTTCTGCATTTAATAAGTGCAACGGAAATCTTGGAACCTCAGGATCTGTGGCTTTTATGTTTGACCGCACTTGTACATTTACTTTAAAAAAAGAAGATATTAATTCTGATTTAGAAGAATTAGAACTAGAATTAATTGATTTTGAAGTTGAAGAAGTATTTGATGATGAAGAAGGTGTTATTATTTATGCTCCTTTTGATCAATTTGGAGCCATACAATCTTTCTTTGAAGAAAATAACGTAGAAATACTATCGTCTGGTTTTGAAAGAATCCCAACGACAACATCTAAACTCACAGAAGAACAACAAGCCGATGTTGACAAATTACTCGAGAAGTTAGAAGATGATGATGATGTACAAAACGTATATCATACAATGGAAATGTAAAACCCAAAGAACATACAACTTAAAATCCAGCTTTTGAAGCTGGATTTTTTAATTTGATGCATACGCTAATCCCTTCTTATCAACATATTTAGAGAATTTCTTAACTAAAAGTGCTAGTTTTGGATTGATGTATCTTTTACAAAACGGCTTGTTTGGATTTTTTTTATAATAGTTTTGGATCTGCTCTCTTGAACTTTTAAAACTATTAAAAGGAACTACTTTTGTAATAATAGCCCGGTCAAATTTACTTTGCAGTTTTTCTATACAGCTTTTTGAAGCCAATAATTGTTCTTTAGAATAGGTATATACCGTAGATCTATATTTCTCCCTGAACGAATGGGCTGCCGTACTTTTATGTGTATACAAATGAATTTCAATTAACGCCTCTAAAGAAATGAATTCAGCCTCAAAAGTTACAATTACAGCTTCTGAAAAGGATGCATTTTCTTCAAAGGTATTTACCCAACCTTGGGCTACTTTAACCACACCAATTAAAGCTTGAAAAACGGCTTCTCTACACCAATGGCATCCCCCACCAAATGCTATTCTTGTTTCCATAAAAAGTAAGTCACTAAAAATACAGGAAGCTTACAGCTATTGTATTGTATATTTCGTTCCTGCTTCAATAAGTTGAGATACAAAATACTGTTTCTTAGCTCAACAATTTTGCGAACGAATTACAGGTAGTTATTAAGAGAAGAATACTCAAAACTATTTGCTTTTTTTCAAGACAACATAAAAAAAGCCAGACATACATCCAGCTTTATTATTCAGTTAACAGCCTTAAAAATTCCAATATAGTATCCCCCGATTTTTCATGACAATTTCCCAGCGGCTGTTAACTGGATGCAAACCTACAAGTAAAACCTGCATTTCCAATAAATACACCTACAACTAATGTACTACAGACTGTATTTAATCAGCCAAAAACTACTACATTTACTCATTATTAAGATTTTATGAAAAAAATTATTTTTAAAAGTATCTGGATCCTATTCTTCGCATTTTCAAACGCCACTACTTATGGTCAAGAAGTACTACTTAAAAATGGAGACGAATGGCACTACTTCGACAAGGGCTATTTAAAAGACAATTGGTTTGAAACCTTAAATAATGAACAATGGAAAACGGGCTATTCGCCTTTAGGGTATGGAGACAGATTAATTACTACCTCTATTAATTATGGTAATGACCAAGATAATAAAGACATCATAAAGTACTTCTCTAAAAAAATAACAATTCCAGATATTACTAAATTTAAAGGGTTTGAATTTAGACTACAGAGAGATGATGGTGCCATCATTTATGTAAATGGAAAGGAACTTTATCGGGATAACATGCCTGACGGACATATTACCCATAAAACGAAATCAATGCATATCGTTGACGGCAATGAAGAAGCTCTATTTTATGTGAAAATTCTTACCTCATCTATTTTTAAAAATGGGGAGAACACTATTAGTGTTCAAGTGCATCAGAGCAACTCGTATTCTAGCGATTGCATCTTTAGCTTAGAAGTAGTAGGACATACAGACCCGAACATACTTACTGAAGTTATTAAAGATCATATTCAAGTAAAAAACACCCTAGAAACAAAAATTAATAATCTAAATTATAATTTCATTTTAAAAAATACAACTACACAACTAGAAATTTACAAAAACTCAAATCAAAACCTAAAATTTCTATTATTTCTAGTTTGTTTTTTGCTAATTATTACCATCGTTGGTTGTTTTATTATCTATTTAAAAAACAGAAACAATGAAGATAGTTTTAAAAACACCATTCAAAAATTAAATTATGAGGTTATAGAGAATGAAAAACAAATGATTTCGTTTTCGACACAACTATTACATTACAGACAACACCTAAAAGAAGTAAAAGCAGATTTAAATTTCTTAAAAACAGACAATAACAAAGCATTAAATAACACCATTAAGCAAATAGATTTTATTATTGACAACAATGATGAATGGGAACAGTTAAAGTTGCATTTTGACACTGTGTTTAGCGGTTTTTATGACAAGCTTCTTGCCAAGTCACCAACACTGACTGAAACAGAGCTAAGACATTGCATGTTTATAAAACTACACATTCAAACAAAAGAAATAGCTAGGATTTTAAATGTTGATCCAAGATCTGTTCAAACGGCAAGATACCGTATCAAGAAAAAATTACATTTAACAGAAGAACAAGACCTTCGAAGTTTTCTAATTACTATTTAAAAAGGAGATCCAACGTTTTATTTCGTTGGATTTTTTTTGTTTCCGTTTCTACAAACTTAGCAACAAAAAAAATAGCCTTTGGTGTTTCGTATTTAGAGAGTTTGGCAATTTTTCTTAAGCTAAGATGTAGTTTTTCTCTTAAAGATTTCTCGACTTCGCTCGAAACTACATCTTCTTCTACAACAATAATTAATTTTTCTCCTAGAACAGCATCAGGAATACCAGCTACAAAAAAACGCTGCGTAAGTACCGCTGCTATTTTTTTTTCTATTTCTTCTGGATGCAATTTAACTCCACCCGAATTTATTACAGTATCAAAACGACCTAACCACTTAAATTCTATTTCAGAGATTAACTCAACAACATCATTTGTAACAAGTACCTCTTCAGACACCATCGGAGCGTTTATTACCAAGCAACCTCTTTGATCCTGTGAAATTGAAATATTAGGTAGTGTTTGATAACAACTAAGAACGCTCGAGTCTGCACGAGGTAACAAATGGTTCAGTTTTTTAACAGCAATATGTGTAATGGTTTCTGTCATTCCAAATGTCGAAAAAACGTTTGAAGAAACATCTTGAATTTTATTCTCCAACTCTTTAGTTACAATACCCCCACCAACTATTAGTTTTTCAACCATATCTATTTCTGAAAGCGAATTTTGCAATTGCATAGGCACCATTGCAGAGAAATTATATTGTTTATCTAGTCCTTTCAACGGATTAGAAACTACTGCTACAATATCTATATGCCACCCTAAAACAATAGCTCTTACCAACATCATTTTACCAGCAATATAATCGGTGGACATACACAATAGCGCTGTCGTTTTTTCTGGCAACTCAAAAAATGCGCCTGTTGCCAACGCTGAATTTCTCATAAACTCTTTTTTGAGTTTAATTAATTTTGGAGCCCCTGTAGAGCCAGATGTTTTTACAAGGATAACATCATTAGCAGAAAACCATTCTATCAAAAATTCATGGGTACTACTAGAAAGTGAGCGGGCATACCTAACCAATTCTTCAACAGAAGAAAAAGAGATTCCATTGAGTGTAAAATCAATATGGAATTGATTATTTTTCATCAATCACCGGAGTTTCAACCTTACCAAATAACTTGTTTCTCCAATTTGTCCAGCCATATTTTTTAGAAAAAATGAAAAGCAATATCGGAAAAATAACACATACAGGAATCAATACATCAATTCCCATAGCTGGTTCTGACACGTCTTTGAACACCGAATTTGTTTGAAACGCCGTCCAATCTGCAGTTACTAACAACGCAGTTATTAAATTATTAGAAGCATGAAACCCTAATGCAAGCTCCAGTCCTTCATCCATCAATGTTAGAATCCCTAAGAAAAAACCTGTTCCAATATAATAGATCATAATTAAGTTTCCAAGCTTAGCAACTTCTGGGTTTCCCAGGTGTAATAATCCAAATATTGTAGAGGTCAAAAATAATGGAACCCATTTATATTTGAAAGCAACACCCAAGCCCTGCATTAAATACCCTCTAAAAAAATACTCTTCAAAACTTGTTTGAATTGGCACTAAAACAATTGCAATTATTGCAAGTGTTAAAAAAGGAACCAGCTCAAAATTCCATTGATAATTCTCTGGTGACAATGCATAATCTATTCCTAATAACAAAACAGTAATTAATGTCCACAAACCAAATGAAAAGAAAACCCGCTTCCAATCTACTTTTTTTCTACTCGTTGTTAAAGAAGTGATAGACTGTCTGTGTATATATTTTACCCACAAAAAAATCATAATTAAGCCAACAGCAAACGGAATTAAGCTCTCTATTAAAAATCTGTTTTCACCTTTTTTTTCTATTTCTTGCCTAATAATTTCCTCAACATCTAAATCTAATACTACAATTGCGACAAAATTAAGCGCCATCAATCCAAAGAAAATTATTGGAATGATCAAATATTTCCACAATCCTAATTCACCTCTATATGCTTGTTGTATATAATTCATTCTCTATAAATTAAAATTCCATCTTTTTGAATTGTTATATTTCAAACTCCCTTTGTCTATTTCTAAAGGAGCTTCAATATTATTTGTATATAAACCACCTGTTCCTAAACCTTGTGGCATACTGTTATTCAGTGTAAATGTCCATTGTGCAATGGCATTTAACCCTACATTACTTTCTAAGGCAGATGTAATCCACCAGCCAATATTTTGTTTTTCTGCATTTTCTATCCACTCAGAACTTCCTTTAAAGCCACCTATTAAACTTGGCTTTAAAATAATATATTGTGGTTGTATTGTTCGTAGTATCTCTTGTTTTTTTGCTATAGAAAAAACACCAATTAACTCTTCATCCAATGCAATTGGCAAAGGTGTTTTATCACATAAACGCGCCATTTCTTGGAATTGCCCTTGCTTAATTGGTTGTTCTATAGAATGAATTTCTAATTCAGATAATCTTTTTAATTTCTCTAAAGCATTCTTCGAATCAAACCCTCCATTAGCATCAACCCTTAATTCAATTTCATTTGAAGAAAATTCTTTTCTAATAGAAGTTAACAGCTCCATTTCTGTGTCGAAATCGATGGCCCCAATTTTCATTTTAATACATGAAAATCCTGTTCCTAATTTTTCTGTTATTTGGGATTTCATAAACGCCTTATCTCCCATCCAAACCAATCCATTTATTGGAATCGCTTGATTTCCTTTTGTAAACTCTGATGGAAATAAGTTGAACAGTGTTTCACTTCTCAATGATAAAAAAGCTTGCTCTAAACCAAATTGAATGCTCGGAAACTCGGAAAGTTCTTTTAATAGGACTATTAACCCTAATTGAATATTTTCACAAGTCCATTTTAATTTTTCTTCATAATCGGGTCTGTCATCTACACTCAAAGTCCTCAATATGCCACATTCACCAATTCCTTGTTCCCCATTCTCTTTTATACTGATAAACCACGTTTCTTTGGTTTTTAAAATTCCGCGAGAAGTTCCACTTGGCCTTTTAAAATTGAGCATGTATTTTTGGTAAGTTGCTTGCATCAATTTCTATTGTTTTTCGACATACACCTTAAAGTTATCTAAATATTTCTGATCCATTTCTATAAAATATCCTTTTAAGTATGGAAACATACAGCTCATTATATAAGATTCGCTTTTACAAGCAACATCTTTTACTATTACAGTAATTCCATTGTCTTCACTAAAATTATAATCATCTGTTTTAAGCATATCTTCAGCATCAAAATACAGTGTAACTTTTTGATTTGGAATATACGCCATCACTTTCTCTGTCATAATTACGGTTTGTCCATTATTATCAACTGTCATTTTATACTCGCTTCCAACAATTCCAGGCTTGATATTTATTGGTTCAATTGCGATTATTTCTGGCAACCAATTTTTCATAGAATTTTGATCGTTAAAAGCAATAAAAACCTCTGACAATGGCTTATTTATTTCTACACGTACTTGATATATCGTTTCTTTTATTAATAACCCAGTAGAAAAAAAGAGGATTACCAATACAGTAATAAAACCTAAAATTATTTTAATTGCTTTCATTGTATATTATGATTTTGATCTTTTTATTCTTTTTTTAACATAGAAAATTACAAGGAACAAAATAATCATAAATGGCCAAATAGTTAGCATAGAAACCAACAAAGCTTTTACATTTTCAAACCCTTGCTTAAATGCATCTGCTATTTTTTTCCCAAAGCGTATTTCACTACCCGCTATTTTTTTATAAAAAGTAATATTTAATGTAGAAAATGAGACTTGATTTTGTAAATATTTCAATCTTCCTTCAGTAGCTTCAATATCGCCTCTAAGCTTCCCTAACTCTCTTTCTACATCTAAGATTTCTCTAACAGTTTTTGCTTTTTTTAGAATTTCTAAATATTTGGTTTCTAATGCTTTTTTTGTTTTCAACCTCGCTTCAACATCTAAAAACTGCTCAGTAACATCAGAAATATGAACGTTTTTAGCATCAAATTTCTCGACTCCTTTTGCAATTCCTTCAAGAACCAGATCAAAGTTTTTTGCAGGAACTCTAATTGATATTGTGGTGCTAATTCTATCGTTTGATTTGTATTGATTATCACTAGCCACATACCCATTGTGTTCATTCACTAACTCTAAAACTATTTTTCTAGTTGTTTCTAGCTCTTTAGTTTCAAAAGTAACACTTCCTGTTTTTATTAACTTTCTTTCTATTATTGCATTCTCTTTTTTAACAATTGAAGCAGGTTTCATTTTTCTACCGGCTACTTCTACTAGATTCGTACCATAATTCATTTGGTCAGCATTGTAACTAACTTCGAACTCTTGTTTATCATCACAAGCTACTGCAAGTAAAATGACACTTATATATAGGATTATTTTTTTCATATTGATTTGTTTTATGGTTAAAGTATTTGTCCTAACCCAAAAAGAATGCCAAATAGAAAAGTACTCAACGCTACTTTTTTTAATTCACCATCTAACGCCCCTGCTTCTTTATTTTTAACAACAAATAGCACATGTTTTAATAAAGGAATATAGGCGATCACAAATAAGAATTGTATTGGACTTTGAAATTTTAATACAGTATACAATAATGCGAATAAGAAAGAAGAGAAGATCAAAACATAATGGTAATATTTTGCAAACCCAGCTCCAATCTTAACAACCAACGTGTTTTTACCTACTTTTTCATCGTTTTCTCTATCTCGCATATTGTTTAAATTCAACACAGCCGTACTTAACAATCCTATTGAAAATGCAGGCATAAAAATGATGAAATTAATTTCTTTTGTGAATAAGAAATAAGAACCCACAACGCTCAACAGCCCAAAGAAAACAAAAACAAAAACATCTCCTAAGCCGCTATATCCATAAGCAGATTTACCAACTGTATATTTAATCGCTGCCGCTATTGATGCAATACCCAGTCCGAAAAACAAGAAGGAATACCCAAAGTTATCTTTTCCGAATGAGACATAAATCAATAACAATGCAATGATCAGGGTAAGTATGGCAGTAATCACCATTGCTGTTTTCATTTGTCTAGGAGTAATTGCTCCAGAAGCAACCAATCTTTTTTCTCCTGTTCTATTATCATCTGTTCCTTTGATTCCATCCCCATAATCATTCGCGAAGTTTGACAACACCTGAAAACCAATCGTTGTTAAGATGGCCAACCAAAAAATATCACTCCCAAAAATCGTTCTTTCACCAAAACATTCTGCAAAAACGAATGGTGAATTTACAGCATCATTTAATCCTAAAATACTTCCAACAATAATCCCAGAAATTGATAACGGCAATGTTCTTAACCTTGCTGCTTGTATATATTTTTTTACATCCATGATTCTTTACTGCTTTCTACTTTGTATAAAATATAATTGTATAATGTTATTGCTCTATTTTCTTCCACACACGGAAGTGTTATTTTTCCTGATGCCGTTTGCAATACAAGATTTACTACTTTTCTCCTTTTCTGAAAAATAGTTTGCTTTATTTTTATGTTTTGAACTTTGAAAAATGGCAAATACACTACATGTGTTTCCACTCTTCCTTTACCAACCAATAACAGTTCATTGTTAAATTGATAAAAAGCCTTTTGATATTTTAAATGTATTAATACCAATGCTACTGGAATTACAAGTAAGTTGGCCCATAACCAAGTTGTATCTTTTATTAAAAAAAGAATGATACAATTTAAAATGCTGATTCCAATTACACTTCTAAAGTACATACGTAATACATAATAATTATCAGGAATATATCTTGTTTCACGATCTACAGAACGATTTACATATAACAGATCTTTAATTGTATTTATCTGCGCTATTTTACAGCCAATTATTCTAATTAATTTGTGCTGTTGCTTTTTCACTTTACCACTTGCTGCTTGCTTAAACGTAACGAATGAGATCCCTAATTTCTTTTTAATGGGGTTTGTCGAGATGGTAATACTTTGTACTTTCCCTTTGCTTAATATGATTGATTTTTTAGTCAACAGTCCTTGCGTAATCTCAAAGGATTTGTCTTTTATAAACAAGGTTAAATTGAAATGAAAAAGTAACACTTTAACAAAAGAGCTCAATACGCCAATTACAATAAGGATTAGCGTAAAAACCACAAAAACTAGCATGCTGTTAAAGATATCTTTTGGATTTACATCTGCATAATTCCCTAAAACATCATTCTCCCCTATTCCAATAAACACATCATTTAATTGCTGTAAGACTCCAAATACAAGCGCCATAAAGACCAATAAGTTTTGCAAGTGATTTTCGGTTAAGCTCACTTTAAACAACTCGTTAAACCCAATTTTTAACAAAGGCCTGGGTTGCTCTTCTTCTAATTCTAACTGTTGCACCTTTTTTTTAACCAGAGACAATGCCATTTTTAATGCTTGGGCTTTCTCATATGTCAGCGCTTTTATTGCAATTTCCGTGTCTTTTGAACCTGCTGTTTCTATACGTACTTCGTATACATTGATGAGCTGTTGAATTAAGTTCTGTTTGAAATTTATATTCTGAATTCTATCGAAAGAGATTGAAGTATTTTTCTTTTTCAGGACGCCTTCTTTTAAGACAAATTGCCCGTCGTTAATCTTAAAAAGAAAATTTTTATAAATTAAATACGCTCTAATTAAAAAGAATACTAAAAATACAACGGTACCAATATAAAAATAAAGAAGCGTTTCTTCAGAAAACTTAGAAAATCGCTGAATAAATATAATTAGTAAAATCCATGTTGCTTTGAAAGCTTTGAATAGCAACTTGGCATAGATAACTACAATCCCTTTGGATGATTGGTTTGAAAAATCAGCAAATAAAGAATCGTTAACCATTTATTTGTTGGTTAATGAATTCTTTAATTTTTAATGCTTCTTCTTTTTTAATCCCTTTGATAACTAAATCATTGCTACTATCTCCAGCAGTAAAAACATTTAGAGCAGCTAATTTAAAGAGTCTAGAGAGGGGTGCTTCACTTATCTCTACATGCTGAATCCTAGAAAAAGGCACTGTGGTTATTTTCTTAATAAAAACACCACTTTTATAGGTAACATCTTTATCTCTCAACACATATTTCCTTCTAGAAAAACCGACTCCAAATGCCGTTATTAGCACAAAAAAGAGCAACGTTAATACAAGGTAGATGTAGTTTACATGTGCAAACTCCCTTATTTCTTCAACATTCTTTTTCAATAAGAATACTGTTAGAAAAAGGACAGAAAAAAGAGTTACAATACTGAGAACTATAACTTTCAAATAGTCTTTATGAATTCTCTTAAAAGTTACTTTTGAAATATCTGGAAGTTGTAAAATCTCAATATTAGTAAACTCCATTGATTTTTATTTAAGTGCTTCTTGAATGGCAATCGATTGCATATTCTTTACCGCCTGCACAAAAGCTCCGGGGAACTTATGCACTATGGTTTTTCTGAATGATTTTGCTTCTTGACAAGTAGTAAAAGCTCCTAATCTATATTTATACATCCCATTCTCTTGAGAAACCTGAACATTCTCTATTGAAGAATACACTGAACTTCTTTTTTTGGTTGCTCCAATCTGAATGGTAAAAATCAATGTTGGTTTTGGAGCCTCTTTTTTAACCACTGGAATTGCAACTGTTTCAACTTTTTTCTCTGGAATTATTTCTTTTTTTTGTTCTTCACTTCCACAAGAAATAAATACCAATGTAAAACTTAATAATACAAGTATCTTTTTCATAATTATTCGTTTTATAATTCGTTTGCTTGTGCAATTAATTCTGCAATGTCTAACACTTGTACTTCAGCTTCTTTTTCTTTAAACTTCACACCATCTGTCATCATTGTATTGCAATAAGGGCAACCGGTTGCAATAATTTCTGGGGTTGTTGCCAATGCATCTTCGGTTCTTAATACATTAATGTCTTTAGCTCCTTTTTCTGGTTCCTTAAACATTTGCGCCCCTCCTGCACCACAACACAATGCATTCGATTTATTGCGTTTCATTTCTGTTAGATTCACTCCCATACGCTTAATTAAATCTCTTGGAGATTCATATTCATCATTTGCTCTGCCCAAATAACAAGGGTCGTGAAACGTCACTTTTTTATTTTTTAAAACCGTGTTGTTTACAGAAAGTCTACCGTCAGCAATTAATTTTTTTATGTATTGTGTATGATGAAACACTTCATAGTTACCACCTAAACTTGGATATTCATTTTTAAAGGTATTAAATGAATGTGGATCACAGGTAACAATGGTTTTTACTTCATAACCATTCAATACTTCTATATTCATCATTGCTTGCATTTGAAACAGAAACTCATTTCCTGCTCTTTTAGCAGCATCTCCCGTAGAACTCTCTTCGGTTCCCAATACAGCAAAATCAACTTTTGCTTGATGTAAAATCTTCACAAAAGCTCTTGTTATTTTTTTCGCTCTATCATCAAAACTTCCTGCTGCCCCAACCCAAAACAACACTTCTGGTTGTTTTCCTTGAGCCATCATATCTGCCATTGTAGGTACTATCATAAATTGCAAATTTTGAATTATGAATTATGAATTAATACAATCCGTAATTGATAATTGTTACTTAAAAATTGTTTTATTCTTCGTCTTTCCAGTTCAATCGATCCATTTGATTGTATTGCCAAGGCGCTCCATTATTTTCGATGTTGGTCATCATCATATTTAACTCTTGAGGAGCAGCACTTTCTTCCATCACCAAATACCTACGCATATCCATAATAATAGACAACGGATCAATATTTACAGGGCATTCTTGCACACAGGCATTACAACTTGTACATGCCCATAACTCTTCTGGAGAAATATAATCGTTCAATAATTGTTTCCCATCGTCTTTAAATTCACCTCCATTTGCATCGATATTTTTACCGACCTCTTCCATTCTATCACGCGTTTTCATCATAATAGCTCTTGGAGACAACTCTTTTCCGGTAATACTAGCTGGACATGCTGATGTACAACGCCCACATTCAGTACAGGTATATGCATTCATTAACTGCACCCAATTTAAATCTGCAACATCAGATGCCCCAAATTTTTCAGGAACCTCATCTTCTGCTCCCTCTGGTGGTGCTGCATAAGGATCTGCACTTGGATCCATCATTAATTGCACTTCTTTGGTTACAGCTTCTAAATTATCTAACTGCCCTTTAGGTTTTAATTTTGCATAAAATGTATTTGGAAAAGCCAATAAAATATGTAAATGTTTTGAGTAGTATAAATAGTTTAAAAATACTAGAATTCCGATGATGTGAACCCACCATGCAGATTGTTCTATAACATGTAGAGTTTCAACAGAAGTTCCATTAAACAAAGGCGCAATAAATTGACTGATTATATTCCCTACCCCTGCCTCTTGAAAATGGAAATCAGTTGCATTCATTACAATAAACAAAGACATCAAAACCATTTCAAAATACAAAATAATATTTCCATCATTTTTGGGCCATGCTGTCATTTCTTTATTCCAAAAACGTTTTACTCGAATCACATTTCTACGAATCCAAAAAATAACAACAGCAATAAAAACCAAGGCAGCCAAGATTTCAAACGTAGCAATTAAGAAACCGTAAAACGCATCTCCTAGCAGAGGTTGAAACACACGATGTGTGCCAAACAATCCATCAATAATAATCTCTAATACTTCAATATTAATAATGACAAACCCTAAATAAACAGCAACGTGTAAAATTCCAGATACGGGTCTACGCACCATTTTGTATTGCCCTAAAGCAATCTTAGCCATATTTTTCCAACGCGCAGGTTTATTATCAGATCTATCAACTGCTTTTCCTAATTTAATATTACGAATTAACTTTCTGATATTCTTTACAAAAAATCCGACTCCAATTATAAGTACAATTGCAAAAATTATGTTTGGTAGGTATTGCATATTTATAGTTTTGCGCAGGCCACAACTTGCAACCAGTTATTTTTTATTGATGACTCCAACTATTTTCATCATCGCTATTATTCGGTGATAAACCAATTATATCTCCTTTGGTAGAAACTCCTAAACCGAGTACTGTTCTGTTTGCATAATTAAAATAAGCAGCAACTTGGTTTAATTCTAAAACTTCACCGTCCGAGAACCCAATTTCTCTTAACGCAACAACATCTTCTTCCACAAGTTTTGTTGGTGTTAATGTCAATTTTTTAGCATATTTTAATGCCAAATTGTATTTTTCTTCAGAGAAAGGTGAATTCCCCTGTTCTAAGTCTCTTTTTATTTGAACTGATTTTTCTTCATTATCAATCAACCGTTTCAATCCTTCAAAATGATGATTAATACAATAGGCACATTCATTTAATAAACTTACGTACACACCAATGGTTTCTAAAAACCATTTTGGCAAGGTATTGTTACTATTATGTAGAACGTTCTTATACAACCCCATATGCCCAGTCATTGTATGCGGACGTAAGCCATGAACCATCATAATATTATCTACATTATTATTTGGTCCAGTAACTTTACTGTATAGTCTTTTTAGTTTACCAGTAGCCTCTTCAAACGAAATAACTTTTATCCAACTCATTATTTATTGGTTTCATTATTTTTATTCTTCTTAGCATCATACGACACTGCTTTTTTTCCAAATAAAGAAAAGTGCACAAAACGTTTCGGATTTAATTTCATTTCTCTAATTAACTCTTCCATTTCTTTAGACATTCTGGTCAAGTTATTATACATGGTTTCGTCTTTCACAAACTTACCAAATGACCCTTCACCTCTTGCAACTCCAGCCATTAAATCATTGATATAATCTAATGATTTTTGCGCTTTCTTAATCGTCAATCCAATGTTTGCGTTTACCAAGGTATCAGACAATTTCATGAAATTTTCAGTAATCACTCTAGTATTATCAAACGTATTTTTAATTCCAACTTTACTTGAATCTAACAATTGGTTTACTGAGCCCAGTGTTTTTCTTACATCCCCAATTGTAAATTCTAAGCCTTTTATACTTCTATTTAAACTCTTACGTGATTCTATTGTTAATGTTTGGTTTAATCCTAACAGCAACGAATCTGCGCTTACAATTACACTTTCCAGTTTTGCCTGCAACGGATTTAATTTCTCTCCTACTGTAGAAAAAATATCAGATTCAACCTCTCCTGTTAAATAATCTCCCGAAAGTGCTAATTCACCTTCATAAGAAGGAATAATCGCTAGCGATTGCCCTCCCATTAAACTTGCGCTATAAATTTTAGCAATGCTGTTTTTAGAGAACTCAAAATCATTTTCGATCAATAATTCAACAACTAATTTTCCTTTCTTTTTAGGGTCTTTATTAAACTCAATATCAATAACAGTACCTACATGCAACCCATTAATTGTCACAACACTAGACTTCTTTAAGCCTTGGATATTGTCATATTCAACAAAATAAATACGTTGGTTTTTAGCAAATATATTTTCTCCTTTCAAGAAGTTAAACCCCCAGACAAATAATGCAATTACCACTACTGCAATAAACCCTGTTTTTAATTCTCTAGACATAATTCTTATTTAAGTAACAATATTACTAATAATTTTTGACGCTGCTTGTTAAATCACCTTGTTTTTAAGGCTCGTTTTACCGAGATTTTATCCCCATTTTTAAATGCAGCAATAAATGCAGATCGATAGCCTTTCTTTTTTACTCTCTTAAGCAAAGATTGAATGTTATTATAATCAGATGTTTTCCCGTAATAATATTTATAATATGACTGTACTTTTACTCTTTCAACATTCTTTAATCCTTTAAAATTATAAGATTTTGTTGCTATTTTTCTTTTACTTGAAGAAATTTGAATCTTAAATAAGATTGTGTCTTTTTTATCATGTTTTATTTTATTAGGTTCTACAACTACAGGAACAGCTTCACTTCCTGTATCAACAATATTTAACTTTAACTGATTCACATATTCAGTGATTGAAGACGCGATACTTTTTGCCATTGCTTTTTGCCCATTTTTTGAGTTTAAGTATCTTCCCTCTTTTTTGTTTGTAAGAAAACCTAACTCAACCAATACACTTGGCATGGTGGTTTGAAATAACACCACAAAACCTGCTTGTTTTACGCCTCTACTTTTTCTTTTATTTATTTTAATGAAATTACTCTGAATACTACTTGCCAACAATAAACTTTGCTCTAAATTCTCTTCTTGTAACAAAGACAACCCAATTATAGACTCAGGTGAATTTGGATTGTATTTGTAATTTTTTTTATAATTTTTTTCTAAAAGGATTACGCTATTTTCTCTTTTGGCAACATTAAAATTACGTTTATTAGCATGTAAGCCCAATACAAAAGTTCCTGCTCCGTACGCATTTGAAGTGTGCGAATCACAATGAATTGAAACAAACAAATCCGCTTTTACATCATTCGCTATATTTCCTCTTTTCCAAAGATCTATAAAAACATCTGTATTTCTTGTAAACACAATTCTAATGTCTTTTTCTTCTCCTATAATCCTCCCTATTTCTAATGCAATTTTTAATGCAATATTTTTTTCCCTATACCCGTTTCCAATATTCCCTGGATCATGACCACCATGACCAGCATCTAAAACAACTGTATAGATTTTTTTTTGCGCAAAACTTTCATGATTCGCCCCTAAAAGGAACCAACAACTTATCAAAATAAGCAGCAATTTATTATTATTAGTAAATTTAGTACGTGTTAACAATGGCATCAATATTTTTACTTAATTTTGGCAACTCAAATTTGGCGCTTCAATAATTGAAGCATATTTTTACATTTATCACAAAAATAGCATTAAAAGCATTGCAATCAAACATACATCATATACTTTTATTCAGCTTTCTTAGCTTTTTCTGCATGCAATTTGGCTATGCCCAAGACGAAAAAGCAAAAACAAAGCCAATTTCACTTATTAAAAGTAAGCAATCTTCCTCGAAAAAGGACAGCCTACTACTAAACAAAGTAATTGACACTATTAAAAAGGATACTATTAGTAAACCCAAAAGTTCTTTTGAAAGTAAAGTCACCCACAATGCAATAGACTACATTAAACAGCATGCGAAGAAAAAACAAGTAGAGCTGTACAATGAAGCACATGTAACTTACGGTGATATTGATTTAAAAGCTGGATATATTTTAATTGACAACAAGAAAAGCACCCTTTTTGCAAAAGGAATAAAAGACAGTCTTGGCTACCAACAAAGACCTGTATTTAAACAAGATGGCCAGGAATCTGAACAGGATTCAATACTCTATAATTTCAAAACAAAAAAGGCAATTATTTACGGTATGAAAACCAACCAAGCCGGAATGATTACCTATGCCCAGCGAACTAAAAGAGTAAATGATTCTGTCATCTTTTTAGGTGACATGAGGTTTACAACTTCCGACAAACCCAACCCTGACTATTATATACAAACTAGAAAGGCTAAATTAGTACCAGGCAAAAAAATTATTGTAGGTTTAAGTAATTTAGTAATTGCAGATGTGCCCACTCCAATAGCGATTCCCTTTGCATATTTTCCTATGACAGATACAAGAGCATCAGGATTTATAATTCCAACTTGGGGAGAAGCAAATAATCAAGGATACTTTTTACAAAATGGTGGTTATTATTTAGCGCTAAATGATTACTTAGACATTTCGTTAATGGGAGATGTATATACCAATGGAAGTTGGGGATTAAGAACTGAGTCTAGTTATGTTGTTCGGTATAAATACAGTGGTAACTTTAGTCTAAGATTTGAGAATCTAATTAAAAGCGTAAAAGGGTTTGATGATTACAGTAAGTCTACAAATTTTAATTTAAGATGGTCACATACGCAAGACAGTAAATCAAATCCCAATGCACGTTTTTCTGCTTCTGTAAATTTAGGTAGCAGTAAATATTTTCGCGAATCATTAAATGAGGTAAATAGTCCAGATCGTTTAACAAACACCTTAAGTTCTTCAGTTTCGTATTACAAGAAATTTATTGGCACCCCCTTTAATTTGAATGCCACTGCAACCCATTCTCAAAACACAAACACACAACAAATAACCATGACATTACCTTCTTTACAAGTCAATATGGATCGTATTTATCCTTTTGCAGGTAAAGGAGGGGTTAAAAAGAACGCCCTACAAAAAATTGGATTGAACTATAGTATGAAAGGAGATTACAGAATCAACACCGTAGATTCTCTTTTTTTAAAACCAGAAATGTTTAAAACGGCAAAAGCGGGAGTTCAACACACGGCTTCTGCAAATACAAATATGAAATTCTTAAAGTATTTTACTTTAACACCGAATGCCAATTATAAAGAAATTTGGAATTTTGACTACATCAATAAGACATATGACCCGTCAGTACCTAATTCAGATACAAACCTTGGACTAGGAGCAGCTGTAAATGATACCGTTAAAGGCTTTAAAAGTTTTAGAGAATACAACATAGGCCTTTCTATAGGTACAAATATTTACGGTAATTTTAGTTTAAACAAAGGAAAGATCAAATTAAGACACACTATTAGACCTGCTATTTCTTATAGTTACAGACCTGATTTCGCCAACAAATACAACCAGTATGTCCAACAAAGTGCGGACCCTACAAACATCTTAACCTATTCTCCTTTTGAGAATGGCATCTATGGAAGCCCTAGTAATGGCTTATCAAACGCAGTTTCGTTTTCCCTAAACAACGTATTAGAAGCGAAAGTAGCATCTAAGGACTCCACAGAAGTAGAAGCTAAAAAAATCACGATATTAAATAACTTGAATTTTAGAACAAGCTATAACATCGCTGCCGATAGCTTGCGTTGGAGTCTTGTTTCTATGACTGCTGGTACGCGTTTTTTCAAAGATAAATTATCTCTAAATTTCGGTGCTACTTTTGACCCTTACCAAGTTAATAGCGACGGAAAAAGAATCAATAAATTCAACAAGAAACTCTTACGCTTAACAAACGCAAATTTATCCGCAAACATCTCACTTTCTAGCAAGGATTTTGAAAAGAAAGAAAAAAAAACAAATAAATCAAATCAAAATCAATTTGGAGACAGAAGTACAAGTAATACTCCTAAAGAAGAAGACGAAGAAGTAATAGAAACGAAGCTTTATAAAGCGTCAATTCCTTGGTCAATTAATCTATCGTATACGGTTAACTTTACAGACAATGGGTACAACACGAGTCAAATTGGTTCTAACACATTAATGTTTAACGGAAACCTAGAACTATCTCCTAAATGGAAAGTCCGATACAGTTCAGGTTATGACTTTAAAAACAACGGTTTTTCTTATACACGACTTGGCTTTACAAGAGACTTAGATAGTTGGAATTTCAATTTCGATTGGTCCCCATTTGGAGACAACAAATCTTATTACTTCAGAATCGGGGTAAACTCTAGCATGTTAAGTGACTTAAAATGGGACAAACGAAGTTTACCAGATAGATTATTATTTTAAACAAAACAACAATGAAAACCATAATTACTACAACGAAAGCACCAGCTCCAATAGGGCCTTACAATCAAGCAACATTAGTAGGAAACACACTTTACACCTCAGGTCAAATTGCTATTAACCCTGAAAATGGAGAATTAGTTTTGGACAACATTACTATAGAAACAAAACAAGTAATGGAGAATTTAAAAGCTGTTTTAGAAGCAGCGGGAATGACCTTTGAAAACATAGTAAAAACTTCAATTTTTATTTCAAACATGCATAATTTTGGAGCTATAAACGAAGTTTATGGAAGTTATTTTGATGAAGCAACTGCACCAGCAAGAGAAACTGTAGAGGTAGCCAACTTGCCAAAATTTGTAAATGTAGAAGTGAGCGCTATAGCCATTAAATAAAGTGAAAAAAGCGGCCTTATACCTAAGTTTTATTTTGATTTCAATTTCTTCTTGTCAGCAAAAAGAACCCAAAAAACCAAGTATTATTGGCTCGTGGAAATTATTTTATAATCAAATTGAAGAAGCAGGTACTATTCAACTTAAAGATGTTTCTAAAACCGATTTTATCAAAATTATAAATGAGACTCATTTTTCATTTATCAACCAACCAAAAGACACCTTAGGAGGTTTCTATTCAGGTGCAGGAACTTACACATTTGATGGTGAAAAGTATACAGAAACCTTAGAATTCATAGCATACAAAGCCATCAGAAACCATCAATTCCACTTTAGAATAGAAGTAAAGGGTGATACTTTAATTCAGTACGGAAGAGAAAAAGTAGAAACAGCGAATATAGATAGAGCGATTATTGAAAAGTATTTAAGAATTAAATAGACTATAAAAAAACCGTTTTGAGAGATCAAAACGGTTTTTTTTTTAAAAATATAAGTACACAAATGACTACGCCAAAACGGACTCTTGTAATTCTTCTTTCTTTTTTAAAGTATCAGCATATTCTATCAAGTCGACAATTTTTGTAGAATACCCCATTTCATTATCATACCAAGATACTATTTTCACAAAATTATCATTCAAAGCAACACCTGCATTGGCATCGAAAATTGAAGTCCTAGTGTCTCCAACAAAATCTTGAGAAACTAATAACTCTTCAGTATAGCCTAAGATTCCTTTCATTTCATTTTCAGAAGCTTCTTTCATCGCCATTTTAATAGCTTCATAAGAAGTTGATTTTTCTAAACGAACCGTTAAATCCACTACAGACACATCCATTGTAGGAACTCTAAATGCCATTCCCGTTAATTTTCCATTCATTTCTGGAATCACTTTTCCAACTGCTTTTGCAGCCCCAGTAGAAGATGGAATAATATTATGAATTGCGGCTCTACCTCCACGCCAATCTTTCATAGAAGGTCCATCTACTGTTTTTTGCGTTGCCGTAGCTGCATGCACTGTAGTCATTAATCCTTCAACAACTCCAAAATTATCATTTAAAACTTTTACAATAGGAGCTAAACAGTTTGTAGTACAAGATGCATTAGAAATAATGGCATCATCTGCCGTTAATTTATCATTATTAACACCCATTACAAACATAGGTGCATCTGGTGATGGTGCAGAAATTACCACTTTCTTTGCGCCTCCATCAATATGCAATTGCGCTTTTTCTAAGGTTGTGAAAATCCCAGTACATTCAATTACATAATCTGCTTCTATTTGATCCCACTTTAAATCTGCAGGGTTTCTTTCTGCCGTAATTCTTATTTCATTTCCATTTACGATTAACTTCCCGTTTTCAACCTCAACAGTACCATTAAAGGCGCCATGAACGGAATCATATTTAAGCATGTACGCTAAATAATCAACTTCCAATAAATCATTAATTCCAACAATTTGGACATTATCTCTTTCCATTGCTGAACGAAAAGCCAATCTTCCAATTCTACCAAACCCATTAATTCCTACTCTAATCATTTATCCTTGTCTTTTAATTAATATTATGTGGACATAATATCTGATACCTTTAACAGTTCCTTGTTAATTGTATTCTGTCCTTTTATTGCTTTTTCTAAACTTGTTGCTTTTACTTCATTATTGACCAAACCAACCATTAAATTTGTTTCTCCTTCAATGAGCAACTCTACAGCTTTTACACCTAACCTACTTGCTAATACACGGTCAAAACAACTTGGAGATCCCCCGCGTTGCATGTGTCCTAAAACCGAAACTCTTACTTCATATTCTGGCAAGTTTTCTTCAACATAATCTGCCAATTCAAAAACGTTCTTACCAATTTTATCTCCTTCAGCTACAACAACAATACTTGATGATTTCCCAGCATCTCTACTTTTCTTTAAAGATTCTAGCAGTCTATCTAACCCTAAGTCTTCTTCCGGAATTAAAATTTCTTCTGCTCCAGCTCCAACACCAGCATTTAATGCTATAAAACCAGCATCTCGCCCCATTACCTCAACAAAAAATAATCTATTGTGTGAGGAAGCAGTATCTCTAATTTTATCAATTGCCTCTACTGTTGTATTTAGGGCTGTATCATACCCTAAGGTGTGTGAAGTCCCATAAATATCATTATCTATTGTTCCAGGGATTCCAATAATTGGAAAGTCAAATTCTTCATTAAATACAACGCCTCCTGTAAAAGTACCATCTCCACCAATAACAACTAATCCGTCAATATTATTTGCCGTTAATTGATCAAAGGCTTTTTTCCGACCTTCTTCTGTTCTAAACTCATTCGATCTAGCAGACTTTAAAATAGTCCCACCTTTATTTATAATATTTTTCACATTACGGGCATTTAGCTGAATAAAATCTCCCTCTATTAACCCTTGATATCCTCTATAAACACCGATACATTCTTTTCCATAAAAAGCACAACTCCTTACAACTGATCTGATTGCGGCATTCATTCCAGGTGAATCTCCACCTGATGTCATAACTGCTATTTTTCTAACTTCTTTCATAAAACGTGTTGTAAAATTAAGGATTAAAAGGACTGACTAAAAAAAAAACTTCGAAAACGTTTTCGAAGTTTTCTTATATTTCTACAGCGAAACAGGGAACTATTGAGTAATTTCTTGCTCAATAATCAGTTTAACATCTGTATATTTTTTGTTTATAGACTCAATATATGCAAATTGGTTTTTTGCTCTGTCTAAGTTATGATTCTCGTAACTGACCTTATAATAAATATTCGCATTAAGAAAATCGGTTAAGAAACGTAGCCCCATTATAAAAGGCATCATTTTAATACTTACAGGAAGAAATTCCTTTTCTTCTTTTGTAATATTTTTTAATTCTTGAAAGAACCCTTTTGTATAGCTTTTAAAAAACTCAAGATTAAAGTCTATTAAATTAAGATTTTTTTCATCTTCATCTGCAGTGTTACAAATAGTTCTTATTGCATCTCCATAATCAAAATGAATAGCACCTTTCATTACAGTATCTGTATCGATTAAACAAAGGGCTTTATTTTCTGAAAATAAAATATTAGAAATTTTAGTATCAGAATGTGTTAACCGTAATGGTATTACTCCTTCCCCTATAGCTTTATCAATTTGCAACATCTCTTCTATATGCTGTTCTACAAAACTAATAAGACTTTGAGTTTTCTCTCTAGTACTGTTAGTCGCATTTCTCAATGCTTCCTTAAATTGAACATAACGTGTTGTTATGGAGTGAAAATCTGGCAATATTTCTGACAATGTAGCAACATCAAAATCTTTGGTGTTTTCTAAAAACAATCCCGTTGCTTTTCCTGCTTCAAAAGCAATTTTAGAATTTGGTGTTTTTAAATAGGTAATTGAGTCTTCAATAAAAACCGAAAGGTTCCAAATATTGTGGTCCTTATCTTTATAAAAAAAAGCGCCGTCTTTTGTTTTCACAAAACACAACACTTTATTAGATACTTCTTCGAAAGGTAAATTCTTATATTTTAATTGTAAAAAGTCACTAACTAACACTTTATTTACCACTAAACTACCTGCATCAGAGAACACATTTCCATTGATTCTTTGAAGAACATAATTTGGTTTCTTATGCGTGTGAATTAAATACGTATCATTTATGTGGCCTGAATTTAATTCTTGATAATTTTTAAATGTAGAGACAACTTGAAACTCATTAAACACACATTCTAACAAAACCCTCATTACCAAAGTTTTGTTGGGTAAAGTGACGCCCCAATAAGCTCTTTCACTTTGTTAACTACAATATCTTTATCTTCTTTATAGGTAACCCCCATCCACAATGCATCCGTTCCAATTACCTTCACATCTGCTTGCTTATTCTGGATTAAATTATCTACCACATATGGCAGAAAAAACTCTGTTTTTAACTCCTTAGAATTCTCCTCTAAAAAGTTATTAAATTCAAGCTCTAAAAAGTCTAAAAATGCCGGAGTAAACCCCCAAAAATTCATAGAAACTAAGGTGTCTTTTGAAATTGTAGCTTCATCTCCTTCATCTGTTTTATAAACAATAGCATCTCCTTTTTTAGTGATTGAAGTTCTCTCAATAATCTTATGCAAGTTTTTGTTTTCATCAACAAAAGTTTCTCCTCTTGATACGCTACCGTTGTCTGATAATGTATTAAAAATAGGATATCCAACCATGGCATATTCATTTTTGCTCTCATCAGTGTTTTTCAAGAATGACAAGATTGATACAAATGCATCATAACCATAAAAATCATCCGCATTAATAACACAAAAATTCTCTTTAATCACATCTTTTGCTACTAACAACGCATGGCCAGTCCCCCAAGGTTTTATTCGTTGGCTCTCTTTATATTTTTCTGGTACCTTAGCTGTTTCTTGAATTACATATTCTATTGTTACTTTTCCTTCTAACTTTGCACCAAAATCAGTTTTAACTTCTTCTAAAATATCTTTTCTAACGATAAATACAATTTTAGTAAAACCTGCTTTTACTGCATCGAATAACGAAAAATCCATTATTGTTTCTCCATGTTCAGAAACAGCATCTAATTGCTTTGTTCCTCCATATCTACTCCCCATTCCTGCTGCTAAAATTACTAGCGTATAGTTCTTCATCTTTAATTTTTAATTTTTGTTGATTTTAATTTTATAAACTTCGATATTTTTACTGTCTTTACCGAATCTTTTTTTACTTTCTTTTTGGGTGTATTTTTTTTCTTTAAACCTATTTTTTGCAGCAGCTCAGATAGATTGTTGAAATCTACTTGATAGGATAATCCAACTCCTTGTGTATATCCTTCTTCTTCTGTAGAATATTGAATTTCATTTTGCCTATTAAATATGACCCCTCTAAAATTTCCTTTTTCATTAAGCAATACTTCAACCTTTACTTCTCCAACAACACTAGACTGTGTTTTAGACCCCACAGGAACCCCAACTTTCCCATTCACAACGACTCTATCAGAAATCTGTGTTGCAACATTTACATTTACAAGATCTTCATTAATAATATTATCAACATTATTTGGATTTGCGATGTCATAGTTTACATTAAACTGCACTTTCCCATCATCACTACTTATTAAATCAGAAACTATATTTGCAATGGCATTTGATGTGGTACCTATTACTGCATTAGAACCGTTAAAGTTAGATTGATCTGGATTGTAAAATGATTTTAACAATAAGAGGGATAAAAATTGTCTGGTTTTTTCATCCACATTATTATCACTTAGTTTAAATTCTAATTCTGATGTAATCGTATTGTCAACATTCGGAATTTCAATATCAAATTCTTGCGTAGAATTAAACAATCCCCCACTAATTTTTGTAATTAAATTTACTGGAATCTTTCTACTCGAATTAAAATTCTCTAATAACACAGAAGGATTTGCCTTTAACGTATAAATTGCAGTAATATTCAAATCTGCATCGTAAGGGCTTCCGTTCCAAGAAATAGTACCGCCTTTTACAACATTAAAAGTTTTGTTTACTACTCCTCCGTATTTAAATTCATATTTCCCTTCTTCTACCGTGAAATTTCCATCCATAGAAAAATTATTACGCGTATCAATTTTAATTCTCAAATTTCCATTTCCTTTTCCACGGAGTAAATCTCCTCTATTCTTATCAATCACAACTTCTGCGATCGCATCATTAGTCACTTCTAAATTGATCTCTAATTTTAAGCCCTTCAAGGCATTTAAAACAAACTCATCATGTGTTTTTTCTTCTACAGCTGTTTTCCCCTCAGAATCAAACCTAATTAACTTATAATTATCAATGGTTTTTACATCTTTTAAAGGAATTACAAATTTCGTATTCGGATTTGTTTTCGCATTGACATCTATGAATAGATTGTCTGTCATTCCAACAATATCGGCACTTCCTTCAATAAAAGCCTTACCATAATACAAAGATTCGTCTGACAGCTTGGTATCTAAAACTACCAGGTTTTCAGTTTGAATATTTAGATCCATATACCAAGATTTAAAATCGAGATGGTTAATAGACCCACTAAAGTCTCCTCTGGTTTTATATTCTGTATCTAACAAGGTTAATTTTTCAAAAATAAAAGATTGCTCTTCTAATTTTATCTTCGTTGCACCTTCAAAATCATAATTTACATTTAAATAGGGAAATTGCAACCCTGCATCTTTCAACTCTAATTCTCCCTTCATTTCAGGGTTTCTTAAAAAACCAGTTACATCAAAGCTCCCTGTCGCTTCACCTCTTATTTTAGACAACACATCTTGGCCTAAAGGGCTAAAGGCATTTAACTGAAACCTATCTAAATCAACTTTCAAATTAATAACAGGTCTTTGTTGTGTAAAATCTACTGTTCCTTTTGCCGTAATACTTTCTCTATTTAAGTTTGCCAAAGACAAATCAACAGCATATTTTTCGTACGAATTTTCTCCTGCTACTTTTAAACTTAAATCGCCTTGCTCAAAAGAATTAATTTTAAACCCTTTTACAGACAAGTTTCCTTTCGGGCTATACTGTCCCTCATTTTGCATAAAATCTAAATTCCCACTCAAAATACCGTTCATTGACAAACTATCTATTGGCGGTAAGAAACTTGATAACTTTACATTTACAAATTCTATTTTTAAATCTTTATGCGTGGAATCTTTAACAACTCCTTTAAAAGAAATTTCTTGCTCGTTAGATTTTAAATTAAAAGGACTAAAATTAAATTCATTCTTTTTAAGATCAAAAACTACTTTATTGTCTTTATTATCCTTCGGATTAATGCGCCAAGTATTTTCCTCAAAATTAAAGGTTGATTTCTGAATTCCTAAAACCGATTTTTTTTCTTCATTAAACGTATAGAAGAAATCCATATTAAAAGTTTCATCTGGTTTATTGTCTCCCTTAAATTCTGACTTCACAAACAACGTGTCGTTTTCTGTCCTATTAATTAAGTTTAGTTTTGTTGCATTAAAATACGCTGTATTGATCTTTGAAACTCTCAAATGGGTGTTATATAACTTATTTTGAGTATTTATTTTTAAGTTAATCGAGTCCAAAACATTTCCATAGGCGATCACTTTTGGCGATTTCAATTCCAGCTTAAAAATATCGTTATTCGTATCAATTAACCCGTTAATATTTGTGTTTTCATCTATATATATTTCTGGAAAAAACACATCTAAAATTTGATTATACACATTAAAATTGTATTCGATAATTTGATTTGGCGCAACTTTATAAGGCGTGTAATTTGCATATACACTACCTAAAGCATTTTGAGTCAACGGAATTAACTCACTAAATTTAAAATCTCCTTTAACATAGCCCTGAGCAATGCCATTTGCATCTGAGTTATTATTTATATGTATTGTTTTAATATTCTCTTTAACAGATGATGAAACAATAAATCTTTCAAAGGTATAAGATTGTTTCTGGTTGGTGTATTCAATATTGTTGAAAGTTGTCTTCCCTATAATATCATCAAAAGTATTTCCTACGATATCAAATTCTAGCTGGCCTTTTATTTTTGAGATACTATCTCTTGTATATAGGTTTGTTTTAACCAAATCAGCTTCTGAGATTGTTGCCGTAAAATCAAATTTATTGATCTTAGATGAAAAATCTGCCAATCCGCTAAATCTCATTTTCAAGAACTCATCATTGACATTTAAGTTTCCATTAAACAACTTTTTCTGAAATAATCCATTCACGTTTAAATTGGAATAATTATACCCGTTAAACTCAAATTCATTAATTATTCCAACTATTCCAGTATTTATATTATCCAATCTAAATCCAATTCCATTTACATCGCCATTTAAGGTAACTTTCCCTAAAAGAGGTTCTTCAAAAAACTTTCCAAGATTAAAATTTAGAAACTCAACATTTCCTTTATAGGTGGCAGCATCTATAGTAGTGATGTTGGTTAGTTTTAGATTGGCTTTTGTGGTTCCAATTCTTGATCTTATCACTACATCTAGATCTAGTTTGTCTTTATGTATAGCCGTTGCTCCTTTTAGTGTAAACGTTCCAAGTCGTTTAAATTCTTGGGGTAAGTTTTTTCCTAACAAGTTTGGCAGCACACTTTTTAAGGCATCATAATGAGTGGTCACATTTTTTACATCCCCTTTAAAAGAAAATCCTTTTTCTGTGTTTATCGCATTTTTAAAATCAAAATCACCATTAATAACGAGTCCCTCATCAGACAACACTGCTAGATCGGTTACTTTAAAATCGTTTAAAGTTCCAGTTAAGTTTCCTGTTAAATTTAGTACATCCGTTTCACCAAATTCCTCATAAAGCATGTGTAAATCTACTAATGAAATCCTACTTTGAGTAAACTCAGCTTTAATCGCGACTTTATCGTTAAAAAACTGTAGATCTTTTCGTTGATAGTTAAATTTTATGTTTGCATTTAACTTAGATGTTTTGGTTTCTAAAACGGTATTCTTAAAAAGCATCTGAGTTTTAGTATACTTAAAATCTGTTGTAAGGTTCGTGATTTCTATACCTCTATCATCTACAAAATACAATCCTCTAATTTTAGCAGTTACATCTGGTCCTAAAATTTTAAAATCACTTAAACTACCACCCCCTTCTTTTACAGAAAACTGAATTTTATTTTTTTTATTTTCATCAATTAACTTAAAGTTCAAATTATCTAAATACATATTTGAACTATTCAGCAAAAAAGGTTCGGTCAAAGAATCTTTAGGGGCATCATCATCAAAACTTTCAACAAAAATTGATAAATTATCTGTTTGCTCTCCTTTATATGTTTTCAAATGAAAATCAACTCCATCTAAAGAAACACTTCCTAAATTTACCTTATTGTCAATTATTTTTTTTGCGTTTAAGACTGATGTACTTAAGTTTTTTACAAAAATCAGTGTATCATTATGATGATCTCTAAGCTCCACTCCTTTTAATTGTACAGAACCTAAAAAAGACAAATCTACTCTTGTAATATGTATATTTGTATTGTACGATTCTTTTAACTTATTGGTAAGTGTTTTTGCTAGGCGAGTTTGCACACCTGGAATAGAAAGTATAATACTAATCAAAAATAAGAACAACAGGAGATACCCTAAAAATCTTACTAGTATTTTAACCTTGTTTTTTATATTATTATTTTTATTCAATTGAAGTGATTAGTCAATTCTAATCAAAAATATTGCCATTTTTCACAAAGAAAGTTGAATTTTTCATAACTATTGAATATGAATCAATATTTTTGCAGCAGCAATTTAAATCTTTTAAGCTTTTGAACCAAAAATCAGTATACATTTTAGGCATAGAATCTTCTTGTGATGACACAAGTGCTTCTGTAATTTATAACGGTAAAGTATTAAGTAATGTTGTCGCAAATCAAGAAGTTCATTCAAAATACGGTGGTGTTGTTCCTGAACTAGCTTCCAGAGCCCATCAACAAAACATAGTGCCTGTTGTTCAACAAGCTCTAAAACTAGCAAACATTACTAAATCAGACTTAAGCGCAGTAGCATTTACACGTGGACCTGGGTTAATGGGGTCTTTATTAGTAGGAACTTCTTTTGCCAAGTCTTTGGCATTGGGATTAAATATCCCTTTGATAGATGTCAACCATATGCAAGGGCATATTTTAGCGCATTTTATTGATGAAGAGGATGCTAAAAAACCAACGTTCCCTTTTATTTGTTTAACAATAAGTGGTGGTCATACTCAGATTGTAAAAGTTTCTAATCATTTTGAAATGGAAGTTTTAGGAGAAACAATTGATGATGCAGTTGGTGAAGCTTTCGATAAATCTGCTAAAATTCTGGGACTTCGGTATCCTGGAGGGCCATTAATTGACAAATATGCACAAGAAGGAAACCCAAAAGCTTTTAAATTTACCAAACCAAAAGTAGGTGATTTAGATTTTAGTTTTAGTGGATTAAAAACGGGTATTCTATATTTTATCCAAAAACAAGTAAAAGAGAACCCTAATTTTATTGAAGAAAACTTAGTCGATATCTGTGCTTCTATTCAATATACGATTGTCGAGATATTAATGGATAAATTAAAAAATGCCGTTAAACATACTGGCATTAAACACATTGCTATTGCTGGTGGAGTTTCTGCAAATTCTGAAATTAGAAAACGCTTGCAATTAGCAGAAAAACATTGGGGCTGGACTACCTATATCCCTAAGTTCGAATACACAACTGACAATGCAGCCATGATTGCAATTACAGGGTATTTAAAATACTTAAACAACGATTATTCTGACATTTCAATTACTGCAAAAGCCAGGCTGAAAGTTACTGAATAAAAAAAGTAAACTATTTTATAATGACTTAATTGAACAACCAATTGCTCGAGAAGTACTTTTCTCTGGGGTTTTTCCCGCTAACAATGCGTCAATTGCATCTTCTGCATATTTTTTTGTAACCGAATCTGGGTTGTGAGAATTATTATCTATTGCTCCAATGTAAGCAACCTGAATTTTCCCTTTTTCTTTCTTTAAAATATATACATGCGGCGTTTTTGTTGCTCCATATTGTGGATATACTTTTTGTCCATCATCAAACAAATACGGAAACGTAAATCCTTTTGCTTTCGCTCTTACTTTCATGTCTGCCAAGCTATCTCCATTTGACGCCTTTGGATCATTTGGATTAATCGCAATTACTGGATATCCTTTTGATTTGTATTTCTTATCTAATGCAATAATTCTGTCTTCATAAGCCACTGAGTAGGGACAAGTATTACAGGTAAAGATTACAACAAACCCTTTAGCATCTTCGTAGTCCGACATGGAAACCATAGTTCCATCCACATTTTCCAATTTAAAGTCTGTAGCAATATCTCCAACTGTATACCCATCAATTGGCTTTAAAGTAAATGCTGTGATTAATGCAAAAACACTAACCAATAAAATTGTTTTGATTGTTTTCATATGTGTTAATTTAAAAATTTCTGTAGTTCATTTTCTAATGCTTCATACTCAAAAGAACGCTCGTAAAAAGCTCGTTTCTTTGAATTGTATATTAACGTTGCAGGTATTGCTCCTGACCAATTTTCATTTATTTTAGGAATCCAACTATCCTGGTCTGGGTCATTCAGTAATACAACCTGAGCTTTAAGCTGATTCTTTTTTAGAAACGGAATCAATTTACTCTGAATCTGACTCGGAAAATCTAAACTCACTAATAGTACTTCTACATTTTGATCTTTATAGGTATCCAATAACTTTTCAAATGCTGGCAACTCTTTTACACAAGGAGCACACCAAGTTGCCCAAAAATTAATCACATATGTTTTAGCATCGTTCTTAGATAATAAAGGTGCTAATTCTTTATAATTATAAGATGGAATCGTATCTGTTTTGACCAGATCATTGCTTCCTTCTTCTTTACAAGAAACAACTAAAATTGCTAGACAAAAAAAGATTTGAATTTTCTTCATACTGGAACTAATTTAATAAATAACGCACTAATAAAGAAACTATTAACTAATAATTAACAAGAAAAAAGCCTCATTCAAATGAGGCCTTTTAATTATTTTAAAATTTCTGTTAGCACTTTAGCCAATCGTATACCTCCTTTTTGAAGTTGCTCTCTCACTGTTTGAAAGTGGTCATACATATATCGGTACCTTAAATTCTCTTCTGATTTTGCAGATCTGTATATTTTTTGAGCAATTACCTTAGACTCATTTGCCCAGTCAATAACAGTTCCTTTTTGCAGACTTCTAACTTGCGCTTTGCTCAATGCGTTTGTGTTATTTGCAAGCTCTGTATAGGTCATATTAAAACTATTAATCATTTCACTATCCCAAACCCTGTGCATATTAGACCCATTGTAAAACCATTTTACTTTAAAATCATTCCCACCTCTATCACTAACCCTACCAACATGCATCGGCTGATGTAAATCTCCAATTAAATGCACCAACATTTTTAAATGAAATATTTTATCCTCTCTAGAAGAAGTAGCATCCATTAGTACCTGTTTACATTTTGCAATTCCTGTTACCAAATCACCTTTAGGATTCTTTTTTGATGTCCCATACGTTTCGTTATCATTCAAATTCACATAGTGCCAAGTTGAGTATTTTCGATAGGCTCTATCAGATTTAATATCGTCTGCATAGGTAGAAATCATTGCTAAACTTTGTCCGTTTAACAGCCTTTTAATTTTCCGTTGTATTTTTTTTGACAAATGCTTATTTGCAATTTCTCCAATTGCTCTATGACCGGTGTTTCCCCAATCTGTATCGGTATCATTTGTGTTTGCAAATGAAATATTGCTTAAAAAGACAAGTACAAATAGATATATAATTTTAGTTTTCATAGGATCAAATAAAAATTTAAGTTTTTGCTAATTTATAAAAATAATGCGTGTAAAATTTGGAAATACGAAAAAAAATAGTATATCTTTGTGATATCATTTTAATATCATAATAAAACAAATCGTCATGAAGCAAGAAACAATTATAAAACCCGCAAATGGATATTTAATGCTATTAATAGCATTTGTACTGTTTATAGGAGGAATTTTAATTTCCATAAAATTTGAAACCCCAATATACCTAATAGTTACCCTAATTGGGTTCATCTTCTTTTTTGGTTTTATTTTGGTCAACCCAAACACATCAAAAGTTGTATTGCTTTTTGGAAAATATGTTGGGACTATAAAATCGAATGGTTTGTATTGGGCAAATCCATTATATAAGAAAAGAACAATATCGCTTAGAGCAAGTAACTTTGATAGTGAGAGACTAAAAGTGAACGACAAGTTAGGAAACCCAGTAATGATTAGTACCATTTTGGTCTGGAGAGTTACAAATACCTACAATGCGGCCTTTGATGTTGACAATTATGAAAACTTTGTAAGAGTTCAAACGGATGCAGCTGTACGGAAATTAGCAAGCATGTATCCTTACGATAATTTTGCTGATGAAGGGCACACAGAAGATATCACCTTACGATCTAGTGTTAACGAAGTAAGTGAAGCGCTTGAAAAAGAAATTGAAGAACGCTTAGCAATAGCAGGAATTGAAGTATTAGAAGCAAGAATTGGGTATTTAGCCTATGCGCAAGAAATTGCAAGTGCAATGTTAAAAAGACAGCAAGCAACGGCAATAGTTGCTGCGAGACATAAAATTGTAGAAGGAGCTGTAAGCATGGTTGAAATGGCTTTAGAAGAATTAAGTAAAAAGCAGATTGTCGATTTAGATGATGAACGTAAAGCGGCAATGGTAAGCAACTTAATGGTTATTTTATGTGGAGATAAAGAGGCCTCTCCAGTACTAAACACAGGGACTTTAAGCCATTAAAGATGATAATTGCACTAATAAAACTTATTGCACTTATCTTACAACTGATGCCTTTATTAATTTTTTATTTAATAAACTAAAAGAGATGTTAGGATTTCAGATTAAAAACAAAAAAGTACTGCTACTCGTTTTTGCTATTTGTGTAGCCGCTATAAGCATCGGAGTTCTAATCATTTCTAATCAATAAAAAATGAAAAATGCTTTTATAGGCTTGGTTTTTTGAGCTGGAATCGGAATCATATTTAACAGCACTGGCCTAGGCCTACCTATGGGAGCTGGCGTTGGAATTGTTTTAGGTGTACTACTAGATCAAGAACAAAAAAAGAATTTAAAAAAATAAAAAGATGAATCAAAAACAGTTATTATACGTATCAATCGGCATTTCAATTGGTTCGGGCATGGGAGTTGTTTACGGAGTTCTATTTGATAATATTGCAATAGGTATTTCTTTAGGATCTGGAATAGGCGTAGCAATTGGAACGGGATTGTCTGTATTAAGTCAAGGAAAGAAAAAACCTTGTAAAAAAGAATAACATGAAAGAATATAAATTTTTAAAACAAAAAGCAACTTGGTCTAAAAGTCAAGAGAATTTTGAAGATGAAATAAATACGTATGCCAAACAAGGCTGGAGGGTGATTAATATATATTCCAATACTAATGGAGCTGTGTATGCACTTATAGAAAAAGATAAAAACAGGTAGCATGAAAGAATACAAAGTAGTGGCACAACCAGCACTCGGTTTTAGAGATCGAAACCAGAAATATGAAAATTTCTTGAATCAATATTCAAGAGAAGGATGGACTGTACATACAATTTTTCAAAGCAATGGAACCATTCTATTTGAAAGAGACAAAAATAGATAAATGAGAATTTTTAAAGAGGAACAAAAGTTTACACAACCACTTATTTACGTTGGCCTATCTGTTGCTATAATTGTAATTTTTATTCCAATTATAAAAAGATGGAATTCAATTACTCAACTACCATTAACTGAGCAATTAGGTTCATTCAGTGGTCTAATTATTCTAAGTTTAGTGGCAGTTATTTTTCTGTTTTTAAAATTACGAACACGCATTGATGAAAAAGGAATCTCTTTTAAATTCACTCCTTTTCATTTCAAATCGATACTGATTCATTGGAAAGAAGTTGACAAAGCTTACCTACGAAAATACAATGCCATTTCAGAATATGGTGGCTGGGGAATTAAAGGAGGTATTCCCTGGGCAAAAGGCAATGGAAGAGCCTACAATGTAAAAGGAAATATTGGTTTACAATTAGAGCTTAGAAATGGAAAGAGAATCTTAATTGGAACTCAAAAAGAAAACGAAGTAGGCGCAGTATTAAAAACGTATTCATCTAAACTAAAGACAAATGAAATTTAAGGCTTTATATATCACACTTTTTATAAGCTCAATTTGTTTTGGACAAAAAATAAACTCAGAAGAAATTCTGATTAAAAACGATTCAATTGAATTGCCGGGTACTTTAACCTATATGAAAGAAAACACGCCATTAATCATTTGGATTCATGGATCTGGAAATGTAGATAGAAACGGGAATCAAGGAGCTATTGTCAAAGCAAATTACATAAAACAATTTAGAGATTCAATCAACAAAGATGGTATTGCCTTTTTTAGCTATGATAAAAGAACTTCAAACAAAAAAAACTTCAAATATTTAAAAGGTTTCCTATTTAAAGATTTAGTGGAAGATGCTAAAAAAGTCATCGCTTATTTTAAAATTGAAAAACGTTTTTCAGAAATCATATTAATAGGACACAGTCAAGGATCATTGGTAGCTATGTTAGCCTCAAAAAATACTAGTAAATATATTTCTATTGCCGGCCCTTCTGAAAGTATTGACAAAACAATCATAAAACAAGTTACTAAACAAAGTGTAGAAATTGGCAAAGTTACAGAAGCGCACTTTAAAGAATTATTTGAAACAGGAACTATTAAACAGGTAAATCCATTATTAACAGCAGTTTTTGCAAAACAAAATTTAGAGTTTATTGCAAACTACTCAAAATACAATCCTGCAGAAGAAATTAAAAAAGTAACAATTCCAACCTTAATCATTAATGGAACCAAAGACCTACAAGTAAAAATTGAAGATGCAGAAACTTTACACAATGCATTACCAACTTCAAAATTGGTCTTGATTGACCACATGAATCATGTTTTAAAAAACATAGAAAAAGATGCAGACAATATGAATTCATATTATTCTGCAAATTTTCAATTATCAACAAAATTAATTACTACTATTGTAGCCTTTTTAAAGAAATAACAAATGGCAAAGAAGAAAGCATTTGCACTCCGTATTAACGAAGACATGATCAAAGCAATTGAGAAATGGGCTTCAGATGAATTTCGATCTACCAATGGGCAGATGGAATGGATGCTTATGCAAAGTCTTAAAGAAGCCAAAAGAGAACCAAAAAAGAAAAGCGAGGAATAACATTCCTCGCTTTTTTTTGTTAACAAATATTTAAGAGTTTTACCTTTTATAGATGTTGTATCTTCAAACACAAATTAAACTAATCAAAATACCATGAAAAAATTACTCTCAATTCTTTTTCTACTTGTAACACCCCTCATATTTTCGCAAGAATTCTCTATGGATTTAGTGAAGAACATGAAACCAAGAAATATTGGCCCTGGTGGAATGAGTGGACGTGTAACATCTATTGATGTTGTACAAGCCAACACAAACATCATGTATGCCGGAACTGCTTCTGGTGGATTATGGAAATCTACTTCAGCCGGAATTAAATGGAAACCTGTATTTGACAACGAAGCGACTGCGTCTATTGGCTCTGTTGCTATTCAACAATCAAACCCAAGTGTTATTTGGGTGGGAACTGGAGAAGGAAATCCTCGTAACAGCTTAAATGGAGGTTACGGAATCTACAAATCTCTAGATGCAGGAAAAACATGGAAATTAATGGGACTTGAAAAAACACGTCATATACATCGTGTTATAATTGACCCAACAAACCCAAATATAGTGTACGCTGCTGCAATTGGATCCCCTTGGGGAGAACATCCAGAACGTGGTGTCTACAAAACTACAGATGGTGGTAAAACTTGGAAACAAATTTTATTCAACAACAATAAAACAGGTGCTGCAGATTTAGTAATGGATCCTTCAAATCCCAACAAACTAATTGCTTCTATGTGGGAACACAAACGTGATCCTTGGTTTTTTAAATCTGGAGGAGAAGGAAGTGGAATGTACATTACGCATGATGGTGGAGATAACTGGAAAAAAATCACTTCTAAAGAAGGATTCCCAAAAGGAGAATTAGGAAGAATTGGTGTTGCCATTTCAAGAAGCAATCCAAACACAATTTATGCCTTGGTAGAAGCAAAAAAGAATGCACTATACAAAAGTACAGATGGTGGTTTTAAATGGAAAATGATAAATAACAAACCTGGAATTGGAAATAGACCTTTTTACTATTCAGAAATTTATGTAGATCCACAAAATGAAAACAGATTGTATTCTGTTTTTACCTATATCAATGTTTCTGATGATGGTGGAAAAAGCTTTCGTCAGTTAATGCCTGCTTATGGTGTAGATAATGGCGTACATCCAGATCATCATGCATGGTGGATTCATCCAAAAGATGGTTCATTTATGATTGATGGAAATGATGGTGGATTAAACATCACAAAAGACAAAGGAAAAACTTGGCGATTTGCAGGAAACATTCCTGTAGCACAATTTTACCATATTAATGTTGACAATGAATTTCCGTATAATGTATATGGCGGAATGCAAGACAATGGTTCTTGGGGAGGTCCGGCCTACGTTTGGAAAGCCCAAGGAATTAGAAACTCATATTGGCAAGAATTAGCTTTTGGAGATGGTTTTGATGTGGTACCAGATAAAGATGATGCGCGCTATGGATACGCAATGAGCCAACAAGGATACGTATCTCGATATGATAGAAATACAGGATATAGCTACTCTATTCAACCAACACATTCAGATCCAAAAGTAAAACTACGTTTTAACTGGAACTCTGCTATTGGACAAGATCCTTTTGACAATTCAACTATTTATTTTGGAAGTCAGTTTGTACACAAAAGTACAGACAAAGGAACTACTTGGAATGTAATTTCTCCAGATTTATCGACCAATGACCCGAACAAACAAAAGCAAAGTGAAAGTGGTGGTTTAACCATGGATGCTACTGGAGCAGAGAACCATACTACCATCTTGGTAATTGAGCCATCGCCTTTAGAAAAAGACATGCTATGGATTGGTACCGATGATGGAAATGTACAAATCACTAAAGATGGCGGAGCTTCTTGGAGCAATGTTACAAAAAACCTTAAAGGCTTACCAAAAGGAAGTTGGGTTGCACAGATCAAAGCATCTAATAAAAACAAAGGTGAGGCCTTATTAATAGCAAACGATTACAGAAGATTTAACTACACTCCATATGCCTACAGAACTAAAAATTATGGTAAAACATGGACACGTATTGTTGATGCTACTGATGTAAAAAGCTACACCTTAAGTATTGTAGAAGATCTTGAAAATCCAAATTTATTATTCCTAGGAACTGATGATGGACTGTATGTATCATTAAACGCTGGAGAAAAATGGACCAAATGGACCAATGGATTCCCAACCGTTCCTGTAAAAGATTTAGTAATCCACCCAAGAGAACACGATTTAATCATTGGAACTTTTGGTAGAGCTGCATGGGTTTTAGATGACATCAAGCCTTTAAGAGCATTGGCTAAAAATAAGGAGATTTACACTTCTAGATTAGAACTTTTTGAACCACCTGTAGCCTATCAAGCAGCATTCATACAACCTACTGGAAGTAGATTTGGTGCAGATGCTTTATATCAAGGAGAAAATAGAAAACGTGGTGCTCCCATCACTTTTTACATGAACAAACCTGCGAAGAAAAAACCCGTAGCAAAAAAGAAGTCCAAGAAGAAATCTAAAAAAGATGCAACGAAAAAAGCTGCTGAAAAAAGTAAGATAAAATGGGACTCTATCAAACTAGAAGTTTTTGATGGTACTCGATTAATTAGAACCTTAAAACAAAAAGCACCAAAAGAAAATGGGATTCACACCATGCGTTGGTACTTAAGAGAAAAAGGTGTTTCTAGAGCTTCAAGAAGAATTAGAAAATCAAGAAGAGAACCTAGCGGAGTTGGTGTTAAACCTGGAACTTATCGTTTAAAAATGAGTTTTGGAAATGTAGTTTCAGAACAAAACATCACCGTTGCATTCGACCCACGTTTAAACTATTCTAAAACAGACTTATCAACTCGTTATGAAATGAGCAAGCAATTAGAAGCAAATATGAAAACCATTGCTGATGTTGTAAAACAATTGGTAGAAAGCAAAAATACTGCGAGTGGCATTTCTAAAAAATTAGCAAAAGCTGATAAAAAGAAATACAAATCTCAAATTAAAGCTTCTAAAGACATCAGTAAGAAAATTGAAAAGCTGATTAGTGGGTATCTAGGAACCATTGATAAAAGACAAGGGATTACTAGAAACCCTGAAGTTACCGTGAACCAACGATTAGGTGTTGCAAGAAGATATTTAGGTGCTCGTTTTGGGAAAATTACCAAAACAGAAACTGAATTAATTAACAACTTCAGAGATGCCTTAAAAGAGGCCTTAACTAAATCGAATAGCTTTTTCAATACAGATTGGAAAAAATATAAAACAGAAGTAGAGAAAATTAGTATTTCTCCTTTTAAAGAAGTTAAAAACTTTTAATCAAAACTACCTTAAAAAACGAAGCCTAACCGCTTCGTTTTTTTTGTGCCCATAATTTTAATACTTTAGCTAAAATTCAAAACAAATAAAATGACTGAACCTTTTTTTACTAATGATGCAATTGTTTTCGGAATCTTAATGTTGTCTTTAGGATTTGTGTTTTACACAGAATCTAAAACATCAGGATTTTGGCCTAAGTTTTACAAAATTGTTCCTGGTTTATTTATGGCATATTTTGTTCCCGCCATATTTACAACCCTTGGTATCATTGCTCCAGAATGGGAAACCACTTCTAGTACTGGTGAAATGGTAAAAGGCAGCTCAAATTTATATTATGTATCTAGTCGGTTTTTATTACCCGCAGCCTTGGTATTAATGACCTTAAGTATTGATTTAAAAGCTGTTTTCAACCTTGGCTCTAAAGCATTAATCATGTTTATAACAGGAACTGTAGGGATTATTATTGGAGGCCCAATTGCAATTCTATTAATCTCTTTGGTTTCTCCAGAGACCGTTGGTGGAGCAGATTTCGATGCCGTTTGGAGAGGTCTTTCTACTTTAGCTGGTAGTTGGATTGGTGGTGGAGCAAATCAAACAGCCATGTTAGAAATATACAAATACAATCCTGCTAAATATGGAGGAATGGTATTTGTTGATATTGTAATTGCTAATATTTGGATGGCCATTTTATTAATTGGTATTGGTAAAAAAGATCGTATAAATAAATGGCTTGGAGCAGATACTTCAGCTATTGAAGAACTAAAAGAAAAAGTATCTACATTTACTGAAAAAGTAAAAAGAACGCCTACGCTAACCGATTTTATGATAATCTTATCTATAGGCTTTGTAACTGTTGGAATAGGTCATTTCGCTGCAGGATATTTAGCCCCATATTTTGAAAATCTTGTTGCCGGGTTCGAATCAGCAACCACAAGAAATATATTTACCTTTCTTGGGTCTCAATTTTTCTGGTTGATTAGTATTTCTACAATCATCGCAATTTTATTATCATACACAAAAGCCAAAAATTACGAAGGTGCAGGTGCTTCTAAAATAGGCAGTATTTTTATTTATGTATTGGTAGCAACGATTGGAATGAAAATGGATTTAGAGATGATTTTTGATAATTTAGGTTTGATTGCTATTGGTGCTGTTTGGATGACCATCCACGCTGTATTATTAATTTTCGTAGCAAAATTAATCAAAGCTCCCTATTTCTTTTTAGCCGTTGGTAGTCAAGCAAATGTTGGTGGCGCTGCTTCTGCCCCTATTGTAGCTTCAGCATTTCACCCATCATTAGCCACTGTTGGTGTTTTATTAGCAGTAGTTGGATATGCAATTGGAACTATAGGTGCAATTGTCTGTACAATTTTACTAGAATTAGCATCAAAAGCTTAATAGAAAACCGCATATTTGCAAACGAAAATTATAGATTTAGATTTATGAAGAAATTACTTATTGTAAGCTTAGTGCTATTGATTGCAGCCTGTTCTGCACCGAAGAAGGAAGGAAACATGCTTGTAAATGGGCAAATAAAAGGATTAAAGAAAGGAAAACTATATCTACAAAAAATAGAAAACGACACTATTTTAAAAACGATAGATTCTGTTATGCTACTAGGAAACGACCAATTTACATTGGCTGCAAATATTACAGAACCAGAAATGTTTTACTTAACCTTTGATGGAAATACAACCAACAAATACATTACCTTTTTTGCTGAAAAAGGAACCATAACGATTACTGACCATGTTGACAAGTTTGGTTTTAACCCTACTATTACCGGCTCTAAAAACCAAGATATATTAAATGAATATACTAAAATTGCGAGACGTTTTAACAATCAAAATTTAGACTTGATTCAGAAAAAATTCTTAGCTCAAAAAGCCAATCAAAAGGATTCTGTAGAAATTTTCAATAAACAATATGAAAGCTTATTAAGAAGACGATATTTAGTAACTGTAAATTACGCCCTAAATAATAAAGACAATCATGTTGCTCCCTACTTAGCGTTGACTGAATTAACAAATGTCAATGTAAAGTTATTAGACACGATTAACAATTCTTTATCTACAGAAGTTAAAAATTCTTTATATGGTAAAAAGCTAGACAAGTTTATTACTGACATAAAAAAAGAGGCCGCTAAAAATTAGTTTCTTCAACACATATCAAAAAAGCCGCTAAAATTTCAGCGGCTTTTTTTGTTTCATGCCTTATACTTCTATATCGAGAAACTATCAACACTAGTAATTTTGCATCATCTTTGGCAACCCAAGAAACGGGAAAACACAAATTGACACCAAAGAATATAAAACAATGACGACGGACTTATCATTAAGACCTTTTTTTGAGGTGTTTTACCTTATTGCAACTAAAGAATCCACTTTTAGATAATGCACTCCCCTCCTTGATTGATTCTCGTTGTTGTTTAAACAAGAGTAATGGAAGATTTTAACAACGCTGGTTTGTATAGAAAAATAAAGAAACCTACATTTGAAAATTAGATGACACTACCAACATTTAATAATATATGAATAAGAACATTGAGGTTCTCTATATATATTTATAAAATTGATGAAAAAGATTAGCAAATTCTTACAAACCAATGTACATATAAACTCGACTAGTAGAAAGTTCTACCTTGTAACATTTACCGTTTCTTTTGCATTTATTTTTCTTAATTTTTTTGAACCTTTTGGTCTGTATTATGACAACTCAATTTCTCAAGAAGAGGTGTTTATTGAGATCTTTATAGCAATGATATTAGCTTTTGTTGTTTTGCTCTTGTCTCAATTCGTTGTTAGACTTCTATTGAAGCAAGAAAAACTCACCATATTGTCACTTTTTTTTTGGTTTCTTCTAGAAGCTGCTACAGTTGCTTTTGTTTGGTCTGTTTTTGATGTTTTTTCTAAGAACCTCACCAAGGATTTCATAGCAGTTTGGCTCGAAAACATGGTGGGTTACCTATTAATTATGGGGTTGCCCTATTTTTTCTATGTGAGCTACCTGCATGTCAGAGATACTATAAAAAGTTTAAAAATTAAAAATAATACTGATACTTTAGAAGTCGCTCTTAAAGATGAAAACGATATTGTACGAATCGTTTTAAAAACAGAAAACTTGCTTTTTATTAAATCTGCAGATAATTATATTGAAGTTCATTTTATAGAAAATGGAATCGTATCAAAATTACTCTTAAGAACCTCCATAAAAAAAATAGAAACCACCTTTTATAATACGCCAATTATTCGTTGTCACCGATCATTTATTGTAAACACGAATACTATTGAGCTTACTAAAAAGACTTCATCTGGGTATATTTTAAAACTGACTCAGCTCTCTGAGCTTACAATTCCAGTATCCAAATCTTATCTTTCTGAATTCAGAAAACACTCCCAACACCTAAACACCTAGAAATCAACCACTGGTATCACTAGCTTTTCACCCCGAGCTACAACAGCAACAACCAACCATCCCAAAAGTACTCTTCTCACCCCGGTATAACCTCTTTGGTCCCTTTCTTTTTTTTATCAGTTTTTCACACTACATCTTTGTGATGTCCTAAAACACGAATGCCCTGTGGACAAGTAATAATTAAGCATTCAGAAATATAAACGCATTAAAGAATAGTAATGAAAAACAACTTTTTAACTTCAGTAGTTCTTATCCTAATAACTTTTACCGGATACTCACAAACGGTAAACAAAAAATCGCTTTGTAAAAAATGGCATCTCGCAAAATACGAACACAATTGGATCGACTATGCTCCTGAAGAGAAAGAGAAAAACGACTATATATTGCTAAAAAATAATATGACTTATGAAAGTGTTAGTGAAGGTAAAAAAACACGTGGAAAATGGAAACTAAATGAAAATCACAACTATTTTATATTATATGACATAAAAGGAAATGGTTTAAAATTTACAATAACCGAATTATCTGCAAGCAACATGGTTTTTAATCTTGAAATTAAAGATATGGAAGAGATTGACATTCATTACTCAACAAAGAAAAATGGAAGCTACTAATAAGAGAATCATTGGGTACGACTTTGCTCGTGGGCTTGCCATTATTGGGATGGTATTTGTAAATTTCAAAATGGTAATGGCTGTAAAAACAGATGCTTTTCTGTATCAGCTGATAGAAATTCTATCAGGAAAAGCAGCAGCTCTTTTTGTGATACTTGCAGGTATTGGCATCACTTTAATGTATCAAAGTGCTCAAACTAAAAATAGCGCTTCCAAAATAAGGCAAGTAAAATTTCGACTTTTAAAAAGAGCGCTTTTTCTTTTTGCTATTGGCTTAAGTTACTACCCCATTTGGCCAGCTGACATATTACATTATTATGGATTGTATTTATCAATAGGCGTTTTATTTTTATCAATCTCAAACAAATGGCTACAAATCACCAGTATATTCATCATAATTCTATCTCCTCTTTCTATGCTGTTCTTTAATTATGAAACTGGCTGGAATTGGAATACTTTAGAGTACATTGATTTTTTTAGCGTAAATGGTTTTTTTCGAAACCTGTTTTTTAATGGCTTTCACCCTGTTTTTCCATGGATTGCATTTTTACTTATTGGTCTTAGGATTGGAAGAATAAACTTCAACAATGCAAAAACTAGAAAGCGAGTAACTAGCCTTTCTCTATTCATATTTATTATCGCTAAAGGTGTGTCATTACTTCTAGTACACATTTTTAGCCAACAATCTCCAAATGCCGCTTTAGAGATTGAATACCTTTTAGGCACAATGCCAATGCCATCCTTATTTTTTTACATGGTAACAGCTTCAAGTTTAGCCGTATTTACAATCTCTATGTCTATTTACATTTGCACAAAATTACCACATGCGCTTATTATAAAGCAGGTGGTAAGCGCAGGGCAACTGGCTTTAAGTAATTACATCTTTCATGTACTTATTGGCATGTTTTCTTTAGAATTATTTTTTGGAAAATTAGAGCATGCCTATTCTATAGAGTTTACCATTATATATGCCATTGTTTATTGTATATTAATAGTAGTTTTATCTCACGTATGGCGAAAAAAATACAAATATGGCCCATTAGAACATCTAATGCGCAAAATAACTGGGTAATTTAACGATAAATAGTTGCACACAAAAAAGCAAAACATCATTTTCACACGCGTACTTTTTAAAAGCTGTTAGTTAATTAATTACCCTATCTTTAGAGAGATAACTAAACCAAACTTATGATCACAAAACTAACGGTTCTTGCCATTTATGTTGCCATTTTATTTTTTATTGGAATATTAGCTTCTCGCAGAGTAAAAAGTATGAGTGATTTTTATCTAGGAGGAAAAAAGATGGGCTTTTGGGCTGTTGCTTTTTCTGCTAGAGCAACTGGAGAATCTGGCTGGCTTTTAATAGGTTTAACAGGAATGGGAGCCATGGCTGGTTATTCTGGATATTGGGTTGTTGCGGGTGAATTGCTTGGCGTATTTGTATCCTGGCAGTTTATGGCCAAGAAGTTTAAAATACGTTCAGACAGCTACAAAGCCATTACAATTCCCGACTACCTTCAAGGCCATTTTAAATCATCTACAAACAGTCTTCGAATCATCTCTGCTTCTGTTTTGGTTGTTTTTGTTGTTATTTATGTCGCATCACAAATGGACGTAACAGGCATTGCGTTTGAATCGATGCTTGGCATTGACTACCGAATAGGTGTGCTTATTGGTTTTAGCATAGTATTGGTTTATATATTTATTGGCGGGTTTGTCGCTGCGGTTTGGTCAGATATGTTTCAAGGAATTCTAATGTTTTTCGGATTGGTTTTACTACCAATTGTAGTGTGGTTTTCTATGGATCATGGAGCTGGAGTTACTGAAGGACTGAATGCAATTGACCCCACACTTACTCAAATTATGGGAAGAAGCGATGACGGATGGATGAATTTATTTACAATTCTCGGTTTCTCTATGATTGGTTTGGGCTTCTTAGGATCTCCACAAGTATATGTTCGTTTTATGTCTATTAAAAGCGAACACGAAATTGATAAAGGAAAATGGGTTGCCTTACTATTTACGCTCTTAACAGATGCCGCTGCAGTAACCATCGGTATTCTAGCTAGAATCTATTTTACTTCTGAAGGGCAAGACCCCGAAGCAATATTAGGCACTGGAGGAGAAGATGTCTTGAGTATGATTACCAACGAGTTCTTACCTACAATTCTAGTAGCCATTTTTATTGCCATAGTGCTTTCTGCAATTATGTCAACAATTGATTCTTTATTGATTCTGGCCTCTAGCGCGATTACTCGTGACTTTTATCAAAATATTTTTAGACCCGATTTAAAAGATGAAGACCTAACAAAACTTTCGAGAATTGTAACCATTGCCATGGCTATGGTGGCACTCGGAATCGCCGTCTTATTATACAACCTCTACCCTGACAGACAGATTTTCTGGATTATGATTTTTGGATGGTCTGGAATTGCCGCCACATTCTGCCCTGTTATCATCCTTTCTCTTTTTTGGAAAGGCTATACCGAAAAAGGAGCAATTGCATCTATGATCACAGGGTTTGCATCTGTGATATTAGCAAAATTTGTACTTGCTAATTTAGAAGGAATAGGCCCTTATTTTGTAGAACTAGATGTATTAGCACCTTCTTTTGCGTTGGCAATGTTAATAGGATATATCGTCTCAAAAATGTTTCCAAAGAAAATGGCTTAAAAAATTACAAGAAATTCTCTGACCTGTTTAAACCAGGCTTATATTATATTTATAAAAAATCGGTAATATGAATAAAAACTAGCGTTATTGAGAACACCTGCCCAGATTACACCCTGAAATAAAAGCACATAACAGACTACAAGTAATTACGAAAACTTACTCAGATCGAAAAATTGAAAATAAAAACGATAATAAACTTTTTTAAAAACATTCTTGAATTAGGAAAAAGTGAATCTTTAAGTAAAGAAAAATTCTTTAACCTTTCTAAAGAAAACAAGGATAAAGCAATTCAGGAATTAAATCCTTATAACAAACATGAATGGGGAATATTTAAAGAAGTAGAGAAAAAATTTATTCTTGAATACGGGAATCATGAAGCAATTGGAGAAGTTTTTTGTGGGCTTTATAGTGGAGTTGGCACTTTTAATTGTTTATATGTACACATCAAAAAAGGAAAAAGAAAAATTAAGTTACCTAAACAGTATCATGGGTTTCATATTATAAAAGAATATGAAAGTAAAAAGCGGAAAAAAAATTGAATTACAATCGAAAACAACTACTCGCAACAAAGTACTGTGGTAAAAAACAAGTAAATAGTACTTAATTTTTTACTAAAACACTTCTATAGCTGTCATCGTATGTTAAACCTGATTTTGCAATTGCAAATGCTTGTTTTAATAGTTTATTACA
>Ga0209292_1000372_pt1 | contig 60399 bp, 51 predicted proteins | sample GOMGulsemesocosm_2_FD_184634 | JGI IMG/M metagenome (GOLD analysis project Ga0209292, IMG submission 184634) | Methane-oxidizing microbial communities from mesocosms in the Gulf of Mexico - GOM9C Gulf of Mexico (SPAdes) (version 2) | ecosystem: Environmental > Aquatic > Marine > Cold seeps... | reverse complement strand
TTTACGATGTTTTTTATTTGTCTCCTTAGATTTTGATTTTATATAACCTTTATAGCCATCTCCATTTGTAAATATACTATATTCCACACCTGTGTTACGAAGCAATTTTAACCTGTTCCCAAACCCTACATGCACTTCCTCCAAGGCCTTGTCAAAAGACAACCCTTCGGTCATCAAAACCTCAGTTTTAGTAACAATATGATCCAGTAATTCTATGCGAATATCCCAGTATTTCACTTGGTGGTGTTTTAGGTAATCGTCTATATAGGTGATTTGTTTTTTTGTTAATTTAACTTCTTCCATAGCAAAAAATTAAGCAAGTTTTGGATTTATTAAGTGTTGCATGGTTTGGATAAACTCATCTAATTGCGCCAAACGGTTTACAGTTTCCTTGGTACCACTTTCCGTAAGTTTGTAATATTTACGTAATCTATTATCTACTTTTGCCACTTCCACATCTAATAGGCCTTCGGCTTCTAATTTATGCAAGGCAGGGTACAAGGCACCTTCGGTAATTTTTAATTCGCCCTTGGTTAATGCCTTTACTTTTTGCGTGATTTCGTAGCCGTACATCTTCTCATTTTCCGACAACAGTTTTAAAATGATTGTTTGTAAGGAGCCTTTATATAATTTTTGATTTCCCATGTTTCATCGTCTTTAATAATGTAAATGTATACATAATTTTCTTATGCATAATATTCTTAGGTAACTTTTTTTTATTAGTGAAGGCTCACCAACAGTATTTTAGAGGCCCAAAACAGAGAATCCCCTCAGCTAAAGCCCTTATGTGAAGGAAAAATAGTACTTTCACCATCACAAAAAAAAGATATGAGTTTACTAGATATAAAAGATGCGGTTTTTATTGGGTTTTTCCTTTCGTTTATGATTGGGCCGGTCTTTTTTACCTTACTTCAAACGAGTATTTTAAAAGGAGCTAGGGCTGCTATTGCATTTGATGCAGGAGTTGTTTTAGGTGATATTGCCTTTATTTTAATTGCCTATTACGGAAGTAGACGTTTATTAGAACAAATAAAAGACGATCCACGTTTATTTTTTATTGGAGGTACAATTCTAGTTGCCTATGGATTGATAACCTACTTCACAAAAAAAGAAAAACCCAACAATGGTAAACCACTCGAAGTTCCAGAAAAATCTAATTATTTCAGATTGATTTTAAAAGGGTTTTTACTCAATTTTATCAATATTGGAGTATTGGCTTTTTGGCTAGGGATGATTTTAGTGATAGGCCCAGAATTAGACATGAATTCAGGAAGAATTTTTAATTATTTTGCAGTAATTTTACTCAGTTATTTCATTACTGATCTCGGTAAAATACTATTGGCCAAGCAGCTAAAAAAACGCTTAACCAATAAAGTTATTAGCAAAATACAGCGTACTATGGGAATTATTTTGGTGATTTTTGGTGTGGTGCTTATCTTAAAAGGTTTTTTACCAAAGTATAAATTAGGTATAGACAACGTGATTGAGAAAGTAGAATCTTATTAGCCTGAACAATACCAATAAACGGAACGTTGCTTTTCCAAGGAAAACATATAACATCGTAAAAGAACACCCTCCCTATCAGAAATCTTTTCCTATAACAATGTCACTCCAGTTCCATGCGTATCCGAAAAATGCACATTCCCTTTTTTAATAGCTACTCCTTCGGCAATATCCTGAGCCAATAACAACGGTCCATCCATATCTACATAATCCAATTCGGGAAGCAAATGAGCGATTGCTGAGACTCCAACCGTAGATTCCGTCATACAGCCTACCATGGTTTTCAGTCCCAATTCTTTTGCTTTTTTTATCATCCTACGCGCAGGAGTGAGTCCTCCGCATTTCATCAACTTAATATTTACCCCATGAAAATACCCTGCACATTTTTCTACATCCGCCTCTTCAATACAACTCTCGTCAGCAATAATAGGTAATACCGTGTTTTCGTACAATAATTTAGCGCCTTTCCAATCAGTTGCTTTTAAAGGTTGTTCTAAAAACTCGACACCCAATTCTTTCAATGCTACGGCATTTATAATAGCCTCTTCTGCAGTCCATCCACAATTGGCATCAATTCTGAACACCGCATCTGTATGTTTTCTAAGTTCTTTAACAATGGCTATATCTTGTTTTGTCCCTAACTTTATTTTGTAAATAGGCCATGGTTTTTCTTGCATCTTTAGCACCATATTTTCAATGGTATCAATACCTATTGTATAATCAGATTGCGGGATTTCATCAATTTTATAATTCCAAAATTCATAAAGTTTAAGCCCCTTATTTTTAGTATACAAATCGTGATACGCTTGATCCAACGCACATAAGGCAAACATATTATGACCTAATAACTGTGATGCTTTTGACCAAAAGTCTTGAGGGGCATCGCTTAAATCGGCATTTTCTATTAATGGAATAACCCCCTTGAGATCTTTACTCATACTTTCCACTGTCATATTGTAATAAGGGTTGGCTGTAGCCTCTCCAAAACCAGCATAACCACCATATTGGAGTTCAACCACCAAGGACGCTTGTGAATCAAAAGACCTTCTAGAAATAGTAAATGGATGCTCCAACTTTAAGTCAAAGGCATGTAAAATTATTTTCATGGTTTTATAAATATTCCCTCAAGCAATACAATTTGCAAGAACATGGTTAACAAAGTATAAATATACGAAAAACCGCACAAAAACAGCAACAAAAAGCAAATTATCGAATTTTTAATGCAATAATTCTGTGTTCTTTTTTAAGAAATAATTGATAATGTCTCAAAAAAAAAGAAGTATCTTGTACTCAAATTACCAGTTAATAAGTCATTTTTGTAACAAAATAAAACGCGGTGCTACTAATACTATAGGGTATAGTGCAAGCGTTCTATTTTACCTGCTAAAAAAACAACACTATGAATGAATTTTATAATAATTTAAGTCAGTTAGAAACCGCTTATTGGAGTGTTGCTCTGATAGGTTCTTTTATATTCATCCTTATTTTCATCACCACTTTTATAGGAGGTGACATGGATACTGATGTAGAAATAGATGCTGCCGAGTTTGAAGCAGATGACGGCGGGGTTGGATTTCAGTTTTTCACCTTTAAAAATACGGTTGCTTTTTTTACCATTTTCGGATGGACCGGTATTATTTGTGAAGAAAATGGCCTAAGTACTATGCTTACTTTAGCTATTGCAACTGTAGCTGGACTGGCCATGATGGTTGCCACATCCTCTCTTTTTTACTGGATGAGTACCTTGGCTGAAAATGGAATTTTACAAATTAAAAATGCTGTAGGTGCTGTTGGAGAAGTCTACTTACCCATAGGAGCAAACCGATCTAAAATAGGGAAAATATCCATCAAAGTACAAGGAGCATTGCGAGAGTTAGAAGCATTAACCGACAGCGAAGAAGAGTTAGCCACTGGAACCGTAATTAAGGTAGTGGAAGTTATAAGCTCCGAAATATTATTAGTCAAAAAATTATAATTGAATACTATGAATATACTATTGTTACCATTACAATCCGCACTTACAGGAGTCTCCTTAGTGGGTGCCATTATTTTAATTTTTGTTGTCTTTCTATTCTCGATGATGCGACGTTACAAACGTTGTCCTTCGGATAAGATATTAGTAATTTACGGAAAAACTGGTGGAGGAAAATCTGCTCGTTGTGTACATGGTGGAGCGGCATTTATCTGGCCAATCATTCAAGATTATGCCTTTTTAACGCTAACACCTATGTCTATTGAGGTAAATTTAACCAATGCCTTAAGTAAGCAAAACATTCGTGTAAACGTTCCTTCTAGATTTACCATTGGTATCTCTACAGAACCTTCCGTAATGCAAAATGCAGCAGAGCGTTTATTAGGACTAACACATGATGCTGTACAAGAATTAGCACAAGAAATTATTTTTGGTCAATTACGTTTGGTAGTTGCTTCCATGGATATTGAGGAAATAAATTCTGATAGAGATCAATTCTTATCTCACATTACACACAGTGTAGAGGCAGAATTAAAAAAAGTAGGTTTAAAACTGATCAATGTAAATATCACTGATATTCATGATGAGTCTGGATACATACAAGCCTTAGGAAAAGAAGCTGCCGCAAAAGCAATCAATGATGCTAAAATATCAGTATCTCAAAAAGATAGAGATGGAGCTATTGGGGAAGCTGTCGCAGTTCAAGACCAACGTGTACAAGTTGCAGACTCCATCGCGAAAGCAAAAATTGGAGAAGCAGATGCTAGTCAAAAAGAACGTGTAGAGGTCGCCGCCATGAACGCCACTGCAATGATTGGAGAAGCAAATGCGCAACAAACCGAGCGTGTACAAACAGCCAATGCCATGGCACAAGCAAAAATTGGAGAGGCAGAAGCACATCAACAAGAACGTGTAAAAACAGCCAACGCCAATGCCAAAGCTATTGAAGGAGAAAATATTTCCAAAATTGATATTGCAGAGTCTGATGCTTTAAGAAGAGAAAGAGAAGCTGAAGCTGATAAAAGAGCCATTTCTGCAGAAAAAGTACAAGCTGCAAAAGCCTTAGAAGAAGCATACGCTGCGGAAAAATTAGCAGAAAATGCGAGAGCAAAACGAAAAGAAGCCGAACAAGGAGCAGATATTATTGTACCTGCAGAAATAAGTAAGCGCAAGGTAGAAATAGATGCTGAAGCAGAAGCAGAACAAATTAGACGTATTGCAAAAGGGGAAGCAGACGCTATCTTTTTAAAGAAGGAAGCCGAAGCAAAAGGATTGTACGAAGTATTAACCAAACAAGCAGAAGGACTAGATCGTATCGTAAAAGCAGCAGGAGACAATCCAAAAGATGCCGTTTTATTATTAGTTGCAGATAAATTACCAGAGCTTGTAAAAACGCAAGCCGAAGCAATCAAAAACATTAAAATTGACAAAGTTACTGTATGGGAAAATGGCGGTGGAAAAGATGGAAAAACAGCCACTTCCAACTTTATTTCTGGTATGTACAAAGCAGTTCCTCCACTTCAAGAAATGTTTGATATGGCCGGGATGCAATTACCTAATTATTTAAAAGGTGAAGATATAAAAAAAGACATTCCAACGGTAATTCCAGAAGATAACGATACAACAGCATCGTAAACTAAGGAATATACATTATTAAAAAACTCTCACTTCGGTGGGAGTTTTTTTTGTAAGACAACAAACAGTCTTCGTAATTTATACGTTTAAAAAGCGCTTTGCTATTTTATAAAACAACACCCCAAACAATAAGCCCACAACGATTCCTGCAAGAATATCACTAGGGTAATGCACTGCTAAATACAATCTACTATAAGAAAAAACAGCAGGAAACAAGAAAATAAGCCAAGCATGTTTTAGTTGTTTTCTACATAATAAATACACGAAAGTCCCTACAAAACAAGATACTGTGGCATGTCCAGAAAGAAAACTAAAATCGGCAGGAGTTTGTAAAATTCGCAAATCAGCATTTATAATACGATCATTTACTGGACGTAAACGCTGTACCGAATTTTTTATAAAATTAACAATATTTAAAATAGAAAAAGTACCAATTCCAATACTAAACAGAATAAAGATTGCTTTTCGGAAATTCAGTATTCTTATAAAAAGAATGATTAATAAGAGTAATAAAGGCAACCAAGAAATTGGATTGGTAGCCAATAACCAAAACCCATCCCAAAATTCATTTCCCAGATTATTGAGAAAAATAAGTAGTTCAGCGTCGAAGTGTTGCAGTTTTTCCAGCAAAAAGATTAATTAAAGTTACGTTTAATAGGCCCTGTAAAATCATCAAAGTTATCACGTACTTTATTTACTTGTTTTTTTATATCGGAGACAGCATCAATATCAATATTTGCATCTTTAGCACTCGTGTTAATTTCACGTTTTATATCATTGGTTGCATCTTTTACTTGACGCATCCCTTTCCCTAAACCACGTGCAATTTCCGGTAATTTATCCGCACCAAAAAGCATTACTGCTAATACAATCACCACAAAAATCTCAGCTCCACTAATAAATAAAAACATGATATTAACTATTTAGACTACAAAGATACAAATTAATTGACAGTAAAATATAGCGCTTTTTATTTGTTTTGTCAGTCTATTTTTAATCCAACAATCGAAATAAAAAATCTTCCTTATTCAGAGGGGTCACATTCCCTTAAAAAAAAAGCCCAAAACCGTAGGATTTCCTTAAATTTGCAACAAAATTAACAAAAATGTACAGAAGTCATACGAACGGAGAATTACGAATAGCACATAAGGGACAAGAAGTTATACTTTCTGGTTGGGTACAAAAGATACGTAACAAAGGATTTATGCTTTGGATAGATTTACGTGATCGTTACGGAATTACTCAAATAATTATTGATGAAGAACGCTGTGATAAAGCTATTATTGATCAAGCAAAAGACTTAGGTCGTGAATTTGTTATTCAAGTGACTGGTGAAGTCATTGAGCGTGTGGCTAAAAACAATAAGATCCCAACAGGAGATATTGAAATTTTAGCAACGAAATTGACTATCCTGAATGCCGCTGAAACGCCTCCTTTTACTATTGAGGACAAAACAGACGGTGGTGAAGACATTCGAATGAAATATCGTTATTTAGATATTCGTAGAAACCCGGTAAAAAACAGTCTTATTTTCCGTCATAAAGTAGCGATGGAAGTTCGTAAATATTTATCTGACCAAGACTTTATTGAGGTAGAAACACCTTATTTAATTAAATCTACTCCTGAAGGGGCTCGTGATTTTGTGGTACCAAGTCGTATGAATCAAGGTCAGTTTTATGCATTGCCTCAATCTCCACAAACTTTTAAGCAATTGCTTATGATTGGAGGAATGGATAAGTATTTCCAAATTGTAAAATGTTTTAGAGATGAAGATTTACGTGCGGATAGACAACCAGAATTCACACAAATAGATTGTGAAATGGCCTTTGTGGACCAAGAAGATATCTTAAATGCTTTTGAAGGACTTACGCGTCACTTACTAAAAGAATTAAACAATGTAGAAGTAGCCGATTTCCCAAGAATGACGTATGCTGATGCAATGAAAAAATATGGAAATGACAAACCAGACATTCGTTTTGGGATGGAGTTTGCAGAAATAAACGACATTACTCAAGGAAAAGATTTTGCTGTTTTTGACAGTCAAGAAATGGTACTTGGTATTGCGGTTCCTGGTTGCTCAGAATATTCACGAAAGCAAACAGACAAATTAATTAAATGGGTAAAAAGACCACAAGTGGGAGCTAGTGGATTGATCTTTGCAAAATACCTAGCCGATGGTACTTTTAAATCATCTGTAGACAAATTTTACAGCCAAGAAGACCTACAAAAATGGGCTGACGCTACAGGTGCAAAACCAGGAGATTTAATCCTAGTTATGTGTGGAGAAACTGACAAAGTACGTAGCCAAATGAGCGCATTACGTATGGAAATGGCAGAAACACTAGGCTTACGTAAACCAAACGAATTTGCACCATTATGGGTCGTTGACTTCCCATTATTAGAATGGGACGAAGACAGCAAACGCTACCACGCCATGCACCATCCATTTACTTCACCAAAAGAAGAGGATATGCACTTGCTAGAAACAGATCCTGGAAAAGTGAGAGCCAATGCTTATGACTTGGTATTAAACGGAAACGAAATTGGAGGAGGTTCTATTCGAATTTTTGACAAAGAAACTCAGGCATTAATGTTCGATCATTTAGGATTTACCCCTGAAGAAGCTAAAGAACAATTTGGATTTTTAATGAACGCCTTTACTTATGGCGCTCCTCCTCACGGTGGTTTAGCATTTGGTTTAGACAGATTGGTTGCTATTTTAGATGGTCAAGAAACTATTCGTGATTATATCGCGTTTCCTAAAAACAATAGCGGTAGGGATGTTATGATAGATGCGCCTTCAGCAATTGCAGGAGATCAACTAGACGAATTAGCCCTACAGCTAAACTTAAAAACAACTTAAAAAAAGTATATATTCCCATAAATACAGAAAACCGCACATTTGAATGCGTTTTTCCGAATCTCTAATAAGTATGATCCTTTTATCTTTGTATCATACTTATTAGAGAAATTGAAAATTTGGGGAAAGTTTCAATCTAAGTCTACTTCGGTAGACAAACAAAAAAACCGTTCAGCTTTGAACGGTTTTTTTATTGACATTAACTTACCAGGAAATCATTTAGATAAAATCCTTATTACACAATATTCTTATGATAACCCACACTGTTTCACGCACTTTCCCGAAGAACTATATAGAACAACATCATTATCTTTGAACCATACTTATTAAAGAATTGAAAATTTGGGGAAAGTTTCAATCCAAGTCTACTTTGGTAGACGAACAAAAGACCATTCAGCTTTGAATGGTCTTTTATTGAAAAAAACAATAAAACCATCAATTATTGATGGTTTTATAATTTTTACTAGGTCATTTTACTATAGTTCCAATGCAGCCTTTACAATATCCCTCCTACTGATTTGACCAATAAGTCTACCTCCTTCAACAATAGGAAATCTTTTTCTTCCTGTAGAATGAAATATATTTGCAGCATCAAAAATTGTCATATTTTTATCAAGTGTATCCACATCCGTTGCCATATAGTTGTCTACTGTTGTATCCGGTAAAGGCATATTAAAATAGCGACTTTCGCTTATTTGTTTCATACAGTCTCTTTCGGAAACCATCCCTAATAATTCGTTTTTTTCGTTAACCACAGGACCACCAGAAATATTATGTTTAATTAATATATCCATTACATTTACAATGAGTTGGTCTGGCGAAAAAGTAATCAGATTTGTAGTCATATAATCTGATATCAATATTTTTTTTTCTGTTGTTTCTGTGATGCTTCCTTTCGGGGGTTTTAAGTGTTTGATTGCCATATTAGTTAATTTAGTGTCCTTCAATATAATAAAAATCTGGAATATTCCCAGTTTCTTTTTACTTTTTACAAATTAAAAGTTAATTTAACCGAGTACAATTGAGCTATTTACCTATTTTAAACAAATTTATCTTACCCTATGACTGCTTTAAAAAACACCAATATTACCTTAATTTCACTCCTGTTAATTATAGCCACCGTTTATTACAGCTTTCATTCACTAATGCCAGACGATGAAGTTTACACTACAGAAAACATTACAGAATTTTCTACACAAAAAGCGCTCTATCATCTTAAAAACATAACACAAGAGCCACATTTTACAGGAAGTAAAAACCATAATCATGTAAGATCCTACATAAAAAAGGAACTAGAACGCATGGGCCTAGAGGTTGAAATTCAATCACAAGTAGCCGTAAATAGCAAATGGGGAGCTGCCACTAGAACTCAAAACATTATTGCAAAAATTAATGGAACAAATTCATCCAAGCCTTTATTATTACTTTCACATTACGACTCTAATCCACATTCATCACTAGGAGCTAGTGATGCAGCCAGTGGCGTAGTTACCATATTAGAATCCGTAAGAGTCCTACTAGCACAGCAAAACAATTTTAAAAACGATATTATTATTTGTATTTCAGATGCAGAAGAATTAGGACTACTCGGAGCCAGCGCCTTTGTAAACAATCATCCTTTGGGAAAAAACATAGGCTTAGTATTAAATTTAGAAGCCAGAGGAAGTGGAGGTCCTAGCTATATGTTACTTGAAACGAATGGAGGGAACGAGGCACTCATCAAAACATTTAGTCAAGCCAGCACCCCTTATCCTGTAGGAAATTCATTGATGTATAGTATTTACAAAATGCTCCCAAACGACACGGATTTAACCATTTTTAGAGAGGACGGAAACATCAACGGATTCAATTTTGCTTTTATTGGAGACCATTTTGATTATCACACTGAGCAAGACTCTTTTGATCGTATGGATATAAATTCGTTCAAACATCAAGCTTCTTACATGCTCCCTTTAATACAATATTATGCAAATAAGGATCTGTCTAATTTAAATAGCCAAGAAGATTTAGTCTATTTTAACTTCCCAGGAATTGGTCTTGCATATTATCCTTTTAGCTGGGTAATACCTATTGCAATAACGCTCCTCTTATTGTTTATCTTTGTATTAATCATTGGAATATACAAGCGTCGATTATCCATATTAGAAATACTACAGGGGTTTATTCCATTTATAGGATCTTTAATTGCAACCGTTTTAACAGCATTTTTAGGGTGGAAACTCCTACTTATTATCCATCCACAATACCACGATATACTTCATGGTTTTACGTACAATGGTTATTATTATATCACTATGTTTGTAGCATTTAGTATTCCTATATTTCTTCGTGTTTATAAATCATATCTTCTTAAATTATCCCATCAAAACTTACTGATAGCTCCTATCACTATATGGATTTTAATAAACATTATCGTTGCATACTATTTAAAAGGAGCCGGTTTTTTCAGCATCCCGTTGTCCACAGGGCTACTCCTGTTAACCATTAGTTTAATAATAAAAAACAATAAATGGAAGCCTTTAATTTATAGTATTCTTCTAATTCCAACGTTAATTATTTTTGTTCCATTAATAAAAATGTTCCCTGTAGGACTGGGTTTAAAAATGACAGGAATCAGTGCATTATTCACTGTATTATTACTCGGGTTAGCGCTTCCAATTATTCATTGCTTTTCATTTAGAAAATCCTTAGGTCGCTTGAGTTTTTTAATTGGAATCATTGCTTTTATGAGCGCCTTTTTTACTGCTGATTACAGTCCTGAAAACAAACAGCCGAATAGCATCATTTACACCTTAGATACTGATACTCAAAAAGCATATTGGGGAAGTTATAATAATAGCACAGACAGCTTTACAAAACAGTTTTTGGGAGCAGAACCCCTCCAAGGAAATTATGATTCTACAGTTACAGCAAGTAAATATAAAACCGCAATAAAACTACACCAACAAGCAGAAGTCAAACCATTTTTATCTCCTACAATTAAAATTATTACGGATACGATCTTTAAGGATGATCGATGGGTACATTTAGAAATCGCATCCAGACGAAATGCAAATCGGATTGAAATAATTAGCAACAAACCAATCCAATTAAAAGCATTTAACATCAATGGAATTGCAATGAAAAAACACGTTGAAAGTCCTTATGTGCTCAAAAAAAACAACGGAGCTATTCTATCTTATTATTTAACTTCACCAGGTGAAATTATTAGCTTAAAAATGAGGGTGTCGAAAAATGAAGTATTAAATTTGGACCTACTAGAAGCTAGTTTTGATTTACTCACAAACCCAGCATTTCATATTACAAAAAGAAAAGCACATATGATGCCTATGCCTTTTGTCCTAAATGATGCCATTTTAGTAAAAAAACACCTTCAATTAAAATAGAAAACAAATGAAAAAAATAGTGTTAGCATGTTTAATTATAGGTCTATTTACATCCTGTGATAAAAAAGAATCAACCTTAAAAAAACAAACCATAAGTACTCCTAAATTAACGCAAGAAAAGGCTAACTATTTATATCATTTCGCCTATGATTGTGTAGATCAGGAATACCCAAATAAGTTAGGACAAGTATTAGAAACCGCTCGTGATTTAAAAGAACCTTCCACGTTACACCCTGCTTTTTACGGGTGTTTCGACTGGCACTCGGCCGTTCATGGGCATTGGACACTAATTAATATCATTAAAGAAATCCCTAATTTTAAACACCGAGATGCTATATTAAAAAAATTACAAGCTAGTTTGACAACAGAAAACATCGCACAAGAAGTGGCTTATTTTGATGCTACATCCGCCAAAAATTTTGAACGCACCTATGGCTGGGCTTGGCTACTAAAAGTTGCAGAAGTATTAAATGATTGGGATGCTCCAGAAGCTAAAATCATGGCAAAAAACCTTCAACCTTTGGTGTCATTAATTGAAACAAAATACATAGAATTTTTACCCAAATTAATATATCCAATACGCGTAGGAGAACACCCCAATACCGCTTTCGGACTTTCTTTTGCATTGGACTACGCACGAAAATACAACCCTGCTTTAGAAGCGTTGATTATTTTAAAAGCGAAAGAATATTATTTAGAAGACGAGCACTGTCCTATAACCTGGGAACCAGGAGGATTTGACTTTTTATCACCTTGTTTACAAGAAGCAGCTTTGATGCAAAAAATACTTTCAAAAGAGGAATTTATTCCTTGGCTGGACGCCTTTTTACCAGGTTTTAGAGAAAACCCTTCTAATTTATTAGAAATAACGAAAGTCACAGATCGCTCAGACGGGAAATTAGCGCATTTAGACGGCTTAAATTACAGCAGAGCTTGGTGTTTATTCCAATTAGGAAAAGGCCTTAAAAATGACCAAATGATTACCTTAGGAAAGCAACATTTTGAGCATAGTTACAAAAAAATGGACTCTGGCGAATATGCCGGAGCCCATTGGTTAGCGTCTTTTGCGCTATATGCTTTACTAGAAGATTAAATCTCCGAAATACGTAAAGTATTTACCATTCCTTTTTCCTTTACAGGCATAGAGGAAAGGTTGACTACGTAGTCTCCTTTGGTAACAAAACCTTTTTCTTCGGCTAATTTGTTAATATCTTCTATCGTATCATCTGTACTTACCAATTTGTCATAGAACACAGCTTTTACTCCCCACAATAAGTTTAACATTGCCATAATTCTTTTATTAGAAGTAAATGCAACAATATTAGATTTAGGTCTCCAAGCCGAAATTTGGAAGGCAGTATATCCAGAATTTGTAAGTGTTGAAATCATTTCTGCGTCAATGCTATTGGCTGTTTTTGCAGCTTGATGGCAAATAATTTTAGAAATATAACGATTGTTTAAACAACGTGTTTGTGTTTCAGGAACAGTAATTAAAGGTGAATTCTCAACACTTCTAATAATTGTGCTCATTTGCTGAATAACCTCTAAAGGGAAGTCTCCCATCGCTGTTTCTCCAGAAAGCATTACTGCATCTGCACCATCCATAATAGAATTGGCCACATCATTTACCTCTGCTCTTGTAGGCACTTGATTGGTAATCATAGTTTCCATCATTTGAGTGGCTATAATTACTGGTATTCTTGCTTTTTTAGCTGCTAAAACTAAACGTTTTTGGATCAATGGAACTTTAGCCATAGGAACTTCTACTCCTAAATCTCCACGTGCAACCATTAAACCATCACAGTGTGCGGTGATCTCATTGATATTATCTAAGGCTTCCGGCTTTTCAATTTTTGCAATTACAGGAATCTTATAATCAGAATTATCAGCAATTAACTTGTTTAATAAATCTAAATCTTCGGCTCTTCTTACAAAAGATAAAGCAATCCAATCTGCCTCTATACTGATAGCAAACAAAGCATCTTGAATATCTTTCTCTGTTAAAGCAGGCTGTGAAATATTAGTGTTTGGCAAATTCACTCCTTTTTTAGAACCTAATTTACCCCCTCTTAATACTTTTGAAGTCACATTCGATTTTCCATCAGTAGCGGTAACTTCAAATAATAATTTTCCATCGTCCACTAATATATGCTCCCCTACACTTACATCTTGAGGAAACTGCTGATAAGTCATAAATGCCTTTTCATTCGTTCCTTCACATTTCTCTGTAGTAAATATAAACGTATCTCCTTTTTCTAGAAACACATCATCTTGCATAAGTCCTACTCTAAGTTTTGGACCTTGTAAATCGGCTAAAATTGCTACATTAAAACCACGGCGTTCATTGATTTCTCTAATAAGTTTTACACGTTCTTTAACGTCATCATAATCCGCATGTGAAAAATTTATTCTGAATACGTTTACCCCTTCGGTCATCATCTTTTCAATAAGCCCTGGCGTATTGGACGCTGGACCTAATGTAGCCACAATTTTTGTCTTTTTTCTGTTATTTGACATCTGTTAAAATATTAAATTTTTTGTTGATTTTATGGTGTTTGTGTCTATCAGATAAGCAGATACCACTTGAGGTATTTGATTAATTCGCCCTACAAAATCATTTAAGTTTTTGTCGCAAATATCACCTTCAATTTTTAAGAAAAAGTCTATTTTTTTCTTTTCTGGTATCAAGTATTGGATTGTGTTTATGTTTCCACTAAACAAATCAAACCCATCTGATGGTTCCGTATTTGTACTTTGTTTATTGCCAATTAAATATTGATAGCAATAATCTTCTTCATTCTCCCATTCAAATATCGGAAACTGTACTGTTTTATTTTTAAAGTCTAAACTTGTTTTTGAAAGCACAAAAGAGGCTTTCAATAGTTGATTAAACAGGAATGCTAGTCTGTAATCCTCTTCAGATGAATGGATTCCAACTAGTGCATAATCCTCTGGTATTTCCAATGTTAATACTGGCATACATCTCAATCAAATTGATTGCAAAGCTACGGATTGTTACGAAACCCTACTATTTTTTTTACGAAACCGTTATAGTGTAGTAGGTTAATTTATAGAGATATCCTCTTGAAACACAAAGTATCCTCTCTTAGCAGCTATTTCTTCTGCTTTCTTTTTTGAAGTTCCTCTTCCTTTAGAAATAATTTTGCCATTTAAAAACAGACGAACACCAAAATACTTGAGATTTTCTATCCCTGTATCTTCGTATACTTCAAATTCAAAACTGTGTTTTTCTTTTTGGCACCATTCTATAAAAAGACTTTTATAACTAGTAATTTTCCCTTCTAATTTAGGGATATCAACATAGGGTTGAATGACTCTTTTATAAACAAATCGCTTACAATAATTATACCCTCTATCTAAATAGATGGCCCCAATTAATGCTTCAAAAATATTTCCATGAATATTTTCTCCAAATTTTTTACGCGAGATATTACTTTTTACAAACTGTGCTAAATCTAAATCACGTCCCAATTCATTTAAATGGTCGCGACTGACAATTTTAGACCTCATTTTTGTCAAATATCCTTCGTCTCCACTTGGAACTTTTTTAAATAAATAAGAAGCAATAACACCTCCTAGCATGGCATCACCTAAAAACTCTAAACGCTCGTAATTCCTAGGATTCCCGGTATCATCGGACTGTTTTAAGGAACGATGTAGAAAGGCCTTTCTATAATAATTTAAATTTTTAGGTCCAAAACCTAGTATAATTTTTAAGTCATTATAAAACGCCTCATCTTCCGGAGATCTCGTTTTTATTATTTTACGAATGAAGTTCATTCAAAGCTATCCTGCTTAGTCAAATTTTTTGAAAAGCACACAGGCATTGTGCCCTCCAAACCCAAATGTATTGCTCATGGCAACTTTTATATTGCGCTTTTGTGGCTTATTAAACGTAAAGTTTAATTTGCTATCAATCTGATCATCATCTTCAAAATGATTAATTGTTGGAGGTACTATCCCGTTATTAATTGCTAAAATAGAAGCAATAGCCTCTACAGCACCGGCAGCACCTAACAAATGACCTGTCATTGATTTGGTAGAATTAATATTTATGTTGTACGCATGTTCTCCGAATACTGCTTTTATCGCTTTAGATTCTGCAATATCACCAAGTGGTGTTGAAGTTCCGTGCATATTAATTGCATCTACATCTTCTGGTTTTAATCCAGCATCTTTGATACAATTTAACATTACATTTTTAGCTCCTAATCCTTCTGGATGTGGGGCTGTAATATGATGCGCATCAGCAGACAATCCACCTCCACCTACTTCTGCGTAGATTTTAGCACCTCTTGCGATAGCGTGTTCATATTCTTCCAAGATTAATGCTCCTGCACCTTCGCCTAATACGAAACCTTCTCTTCCTTTATCAAAAGGTCGTGAAGCTGTTGTTGGATCATCATTTCTTGTAGACAAGGCATGCATGGCATTAAATCCAGCGATACCTGATTCAATCACTGCGGATTCTGATCCTCCAGTAACCATTACATCTGCATAACCTAAACGAATGTAGTTTAAGGCATCTATAATAGCATTGGCCGATGAGGCACAAGCAGAAACGGTTGTAAAGTTAGGTCCTCTAAATCCATATTTGATAGAGATATACCCAGGGGCAATATCTGGTATCATTTTAGGAATAAAGAAAGGGTTAAATTTAGGAGTACCATCGCCTTTAGCAAAATTCAACACTTCGTTTTGAAATGTCTCTAATCCACCAACTCCGGCTCCCCAGATTACACCTACTCTATCTTTATCAACTTTCTCTATGTCTAGCTTAGAGTTTAGGACAGCTTCGTCAGCAGCTACCATAGCATACTGAGTAAACTTATCCATTTTACGAGCTTCTTTCCTGTTAATAAAATCATTAACATTAAAGTTCTTAAGCTCGCAAGCAAAACGAGTTTTGAACTTGGAGGCATCAAAATGAGTTATTGGAGCAGCTCCACTAACGCCGTTAATTAAACCGTTCCAATACTCTTCTACATTGTTCCCAATTGGTGTTAATGCACCAAGTCCAGTTACTACAACTCGTTTTAATTCCATATAAAAATTACTTTTTTGCGTCTTCTATATAGCTAATTGCTTGACCAACAGTTCCGATGTTCTCAGCTTGATCGTCTGGAATTTGGATATCAAATTCTTTTTCGAATTCCATGATTAATTCTACAGTATCCAAAGAATCTGCTCCTAAATCATTTGTGAAGCTAGCTTCGATTGTTACTTCATTTTCGTCAACGCCTAATTTATCTACGATAATGGCTTTTACTCTTGATGAAATGTCTGACATAATTTTTTATTTTTAAATTTAATTACTCGGCAAAAATAAAAAACTTTCTCTAATTGGAAATCTTTTATCTGTAATAAATGAAAATATACTCTTTTATTATTCGTTATAATATAATGAAAATTTCCCTTACACCGTGCTATTGTTAGTATTTTTGTTTTATTTTGCAGCAACATACAATTAAAAACTATTATGAAAAAAATTGTAATTCTAGCTTCAGGGGCCGGATCTAACGCTGAAAACATAGTTAACTACTTCAAGGACAGTAACTTAGCACACGTAACCTATATCTTATCTAACAAGAAGAATGCCAAAGTACTAGACAGAGCTAAGAAACTAAATATCAATAACTTATCCTTCGAAAAAGCTGACTTTTTAACAGGGACTTCCGTTTTAAACTTGCTAAAAAAAGAAGCAGATATTGTAATTTTAGCTGGGTTTTTATGGAAAATACCGCAAAATATTCTTGAAAACTTCCCTAATAAGATCATAAATATACACCCTGCACTACTTCCAAAATACGGTGGAAAAGGCATGTATGGAGGACACGTTCACAAGGCTATTGTAGCCAATAAAGAGACCGAAACAGGCATCACAATCCACTATGTGAATGAAAATTATGACGAAGGAGCCATCATTTTCCAGACCAAAACGTCAGTTGACCCCTCGGACACACCAGACGATGTAGCTGCTAAAATTCATATTTTAGAACAAAATAATTTTCCTCAAGTAATCGAATCAATTCTTCTTAAAATGGAAAAATAACATGGGAAAGAAAAAGTATTATGTAATCTGGCAAGGTCACAAAACTGGAGTTTTTACTTCGTGGAAGGTATGTAAAAAACTCATCTCTGATTTTAAAGGGGCGCAATACAAATCTTTTGTTTCTAAAACCGAAGCTGAAAAAGCAATCAAGGGTAATTATTTTGATTATGTAGGCAAAGACACCAAAAAAGTGATTTTATCTAGCGAAGAGTTAAAAAAATTAGGAAGACCTATCTACCCTTCCTTTTCTGTAGATGCGGCTTGCGCTGGAAACCCAGGAAAAATGGAATACAGAGGCGTAGATTCCAAATCAAAAAAACAATATTTTATTCAAGGGCCTTATCAAAAAGGAACTAATAATATAGGAGAGTTTTTAGCTTTAGTCCACGGTTTAAGTTTTTTAAAAAACCAAAAATCCAACGTTCCTATTTATTCCGATTCAAGAATAGCTATGAGTTGGGTGCAAAAAAAACAATGCCGTACCAATTTACCCATCACTCAGGAGAATAAAAACCTTTTTGACTTAATAAAACGTGCAGAAGCTTGGCTAAGAAATAATACTTACACGACTACTATTTTAAAATGGGAAACCAAAGCATGGGGAGAAATTCCTGCTGATTTTGGACGGAAATAGTTTTTTTTAGCGAAAAGGAATAAGCAAGAAGCCATAAGTACTAAGATGTATGTCATAAGTATTAAAACACGGTTTTGACAATTCAAATAATAAACATGTATAAAAAAAGTAGTAAAAACCCTCACGGGACAATAGAATAGAGCAATGAAAAAAGGTCTAATGATAGCTTTCGCATTCATTAGACCTTTTAATTTGTTAGTAGGTAATCGGACTCTAATTTATTTATTCGAAGCGTAATTTTCTGAAACTTTCTCCCAGTTAATTACGTTAAAAAACGCGTTGATATAGTCAGGTCTTCGGTTTTGGTAGTTCAAATAGTAAGCATGTTCCCAAACATCTAATGTTAAAATTGGGTATCCATCACAAGCGACTCCATCCATTAAAGGATTGTCTTGATTTGGCGTAGAACAAATTTCTACTTTCCCTCCTTTATGAACACACAACCATGCCCATCCAGATCCAAAACGAGTTGCTGCTGCCTTTGCAAAAGCATCTTTAAAACCTTCAAAAGAACCATAAGCGTCATTAATAGCAGCGGCTAAATCACCTGAAGGAGCTCCTCCTCCATTTGGAGACATCACTTCCCAAAATAACTTATGATTATAAAATCCACCTCCATTATTACGAACAGCCATGTTAGACATGTCTAAAGTTTTAATAATTTCCTCTGCAGACTTCCCTTCATATTCGGTTCCTGCGATGGCATTATTAAAGTTGTTTGTATATCCCTGATGATGCTTACTATGGTGTATTTCCATGGTTTGAGCATCTATATGTGGTTCTAACGCATCGTATGCGTAGGCTAATTTTGGTAATTCAAAAGACATAGTTTCTTATTTTAGTTATGTAAATTTACCTAAAGATACATAAATTTACTCCACTATAAAATTGATAATCTTTATAATGACATCAATGATAATTATAATAGCTCACTTTAAGCGAGTTGTAAGCCCTATAAAAATTTAATTCTAGCAAGTATTTTAAGTCTCCAAAAAAAGGATTCATCCTTGTTATAAAAACACAGATGAATCCTTTTCTAATAGTAATATTTTAAATAGAGGGACTATTCCACTTCCTCCTCATTATAGTTAGCTCCTTCCGGGTATTTTGCCATATAAGACTCTGCTTTTTCTACCATAGTTATAGACCCACAGAAAAACGGTACTCGCTGGTGCAGTTCTGTTGGCTTAATATCCATAATTCTCATATAACCATCCGACGCTTTTCCTCCCGCCTGTTCTGCCAAGAACGCCATAGGATTACATTCGTATAAAATCCTTAATTTTCCTTTAGGTGACTTCGTACTTGTAGGATACATATAAATCCCTCCTTTAATCATATTTCTATGAAAATCTGACACTAAAGAACCAATATAACGTGACGTATATGGCCTATCCTCTATTTCTTCTTGACAATATTTTAAATAGTCTTTTACTCCTTGTGGAAAATGAACATAATTCCCTTCATTAACAGAGTAAATATTCCCTTTCTTTGGATACTTCATGTCTGGATGCGACAAGTGAAACGACCCAATTGCTGGATTCAATGTAAAACCATTCACTCCGTGCCCAGAAGTATACACAAGCATTGTAGATGTTCCATACACTACATACCCCGCACAAACTTGCTGACTACCACGTTGTAAAAAATCCATTTTATCTACAGGTGTCCCTATCGGCGTGATTCGTCTATAAATAGAAAATATAGTTCCTACAGAAACATTAACATCTATATTAGAAGAGCCATCCAACGGGTCAATTAAGACTACGTATTTATTTTCATTCGTTTGATGCTTCCCCTTAATGGTCACAAAATCATCCTCTTCTTCACTAGCAATACCACAAACAATTTCTCTATTGATTAATGTTTGCATAAAAATCTCATTCGCAAAAACATCCAGCTTTTGCTGTGCCTCTCCTTGAATATTAGTATCTCCTGCAGCACCTAAAATATTACTCAATCCCGCTTTATTTACTTTGTGATTGACAATTTTAGCCGCTAATTTTATGGAGCTTATGAGCCTAGAAAACTCACCGGTAGTAGATTTGTAATGTTTTTGATTGTCGATGATATACTCCCCTAAGGTAACAGTATTTTGTCTCATTTAATTAATTTTGTTGTTGTGTGTTTTGACAAATATCGTGTAAATTTGTTTAAAATTTAAAAAAAATGAAAGTTATCATAAGAAAGGGGATAAAACCTGACATGCCTAGTGCCTTGCGTCTTATCAATGAATTAGCTATTTTTGAAAAAGAACCTGATGCTGTAGAAGTACGTTTAGAAAATTTAGAAAATGATGGCTTTGGAACACATCCTTTGTTTGAGTGTTATGTTGCAGAATTACAAGGAGAAATCGTAGGGATGGCGCTATTTTACCCAAGGTATTCTACTTGGAAAGGTCCAACCATACACCTAGAAGACCTTATTGTACAACAGGATAAACGTCAATTAAAAATAGGGAGTCAACTCTATAAAAAAGTAATAGAACACGCTTATAATCTTGGCGTAAAGCGTTTAGAATGGAACGTGCTGGACTGGAACACTCCTGCAGTAGATTTCTATAAAAAATCCGGTGCCAATGTGATGGATGAATGGTGTAATGTTCAAATGGACAAAAAAGCAATGAAAAACTTTTTAGACAAATAAGACATGAAAGTATTTAAGTTTGGAGGTGCCTCTGTAAAAAGTGCCGCTTCTATTAAAAACGTAGTTCGAGTTTTAAATCACGAGGGATTTGACAACACACTTGTGATAATTTCCGCCATGGGAAAAATGACCAATGCCCTTGAAAAAGTAGTGGATGATTATGTAGAAAAAGCTCCTTCCTTAAATCAATCTATCGAATTTATAGCTGATTATCACCAACAAATCTGTTCAGAATTATTCCAAAAAGATCATGGCATTTTTATGGAAATCGAAATTGTTTTTGGGAAACTAAGTGGTTTTTTAGCCTCTAACAGGTCACATAATTATGATTTTATCTATGATCAAATCGTATCCTTTGGAGAAATTCTATCTACAAAAATAGTAAGTTCCTACCTTAACAATGTTCAAATTCCAAATACCTGGCTAGATGTACGTAGTTGTATTCATACCAACAATAACTTTAGGAATGCCAACGTAGATTGGGAAAGAACTGCTACAACTATTCAAAAAAAGATACACCATAACTTAACCATTACTCAGGGATTTATTGCTGGAGGAGGAAATAACCAAACAACAACTCTAGGAAGAGAGGGTTCTGATTTTACTGCTGCCATTTTTGCTTATTGTCTAAATGCAGAAAACGTAACTATATGGAAAGATGTAGATGGCGTACTTAATGCAGATCCTAGATGTTTTGACAACACCACCCTTTTAGAACAAATCTCCTACAAAGAAGCCATTGAAATGTCATTTTACGGCGCTTCTGTTATCCACCCAAAAACGCTAAAACCACTCGAAAACAAAAAAATCCCATTATATGTTCGCTCTTTCGACAACCTAAAAGCTATAGGGACAGTAGTTCAAAAAGGGCAAGCAATCCAACCTATAACCCCCTGTTTTATTCAAAAAAAACAGCAGTACCTAGTTTCTATCTCAGCAAAAGACTTTTCTTTTATGGTGGAATCAAACTTAAGTCACGTTTTTAAGCTCTTAGGAGACTCTAAAATGAAAGTAAATTTGATACAGAATTCAGCCTTAAGTTTCTCAGTTTGTATAGAAGACAACCACCATCAGTTTGATGATTTTATTAAAACTATACAAGAAGGTTACACGGTGTATTTCAACTCAAACATAACACTTTACACCATTAGGCACGCCACAAAACAAGCCATAGAAATGATAGAAACCAAAGGAAAAGTATTATTAAAACAAGCCACGAAACAAACAGTACAAGTACTTATCAAACCCCATTAACACACATATACATAAGTTAAAATATCACGGTTTCCTTCTTACAAGCACTAAAAGCCACCTAGAAATTGTATATTTGTAGTTACTCTTAATTTCAACCGAATGAGTTTAGTAACAGCTAAAGAAGTTGCCAAGGCGATCAAGATAGAAAAGTATGGTTTTATAGGTACTTTTATAGGCTGGTCTCTTTTAAAAATACTGAGAATTTCAACCATTAATAAAATATACAATACGCACAAACATTTAAAAGGAACTGAGTTTTTTACTTCCCTTTTAAACGATTTGCAAATTAAATTTGAAGTTCCAAAAAGTGACCTAAAAAGGATCCCTGCAAACGGTCCATTTATCACGGTATCTAACCACCCTCTAGGCGGTGTAGACGGAGTACTCCTATTAAAACTATTAATAGAAAGACGTGCAGATTATAAAATAATCGCAAACTTTTTACTCCACAGAATTGAACCTCTAAAACCTTTTGTCTTAGCCGTAAACCCTTTTGACAACCATAAAGACGCCAAATCTAGTTTAAAAGGAATCAAAGAAGCATTACAACATCTAAAGGATGGATATCCTCTAGGGATATTTCCAGCCGGAGAAGTGTCTACGTACAAAGACGGAAAACTAATCATAGACAAACCTTGGGAAGAAGGCGCTATCAAATTAATTCAAAAAGCAAGAGTCCCGGTAATCCCTATCTACTTTCATGCAAAAAACAGTAGGTTATTTTATTTTTTATCTAAAATAAGTGACACTTTACGCACCGCTAAATTACCTTCAGAACTACTTTCTCAAAAAGAACGCACCATTAAAGTACGTATAGGAAAAGCAATCTCTGTAAAACAATTGGACGAGTATAAAAACACCCAAGATTTATGTGATTTTATCAGAACCAAAACCTATCTACTAGCCAATCCTTTCGAAAAAGAAAAATCCAACGGACTCAACGTCTCTTCTTTAAAAATCTCTCGAAGTCCTAAACAGATTGTCAACCAAGGGGATGTATCAGAAATAATACTTGAAGTAGATGCACTTAGAATAAACGAAGGTAGACTATCACAAAGTAAAAACTACGAAGTATTCTTTGCTCCAAGTGATGCCATTCCTAATCTACTTCAAGAAATAGGAAGATTGCGTGAAATAACATTTAGAGAAGTAGGAGAGGGTACAAATTTAGCCATTGATTTGGATGAGTTTGACACCTATTACCACCACCTATTTTTATGGGACAAAGTAGCCAATAAATTAGTAGGCGCCTACCGTATGGGTTTAGGAAAAGACATTTTTAAAAAATACGGCATCAAAGGTTTTTACATTCACACCTTATTCAAATTCGAACCAGAATTGTTCGGAATGATGGAAAACTCTATAGAAATGGGGCGTGCTTTTATCATTAAAGAATACCAACAAAAACCAATGCCTTTATTTTTACTTTGGAAAGGAATTGTACATACAACACTTCGCTATCCGGAATACAAATATTTAATTGGTGGTGTTAGTATTAGCAACCAGTTTTCTGAGTTCTCAAAATCATTAATGATTGAATTTATGAAATCTCACTACTACGATCCGTACGTAGCTCAGTACATTCAACCAAAAAAGGAATTTAAAGTAAAACTAAAAGACGCAGACAAGGATTTTGTTTTTGACGAAGCCAATGCCGACATGCAAAAGTTTGATAAATTTATTGACGAAATAGAACCTGGAAACCTACGAATCCCTGTACTCATCAAGAAATACGTCAAACAAAACGCTCGATTAGTTGCTTTTAATGTAGACCCTAAATTTAACAATGCCGTAGACGGACTCATGTACATCCGTGTAGCCGACATCCCAGAAAGCACCGTAAAACCTGTAATGGAAGAGTTTCAGAAGGAACTAGAAGGGCGCGGAGATAAGTAACATTTTTAGACACAAGACAAACAAAAAACGGACTCATTTTTTTAAAAATTGAGTCCGTTTTTTTGTTATTTATCACTATTTGGTTTACAAATTTCCTAACATCAATCTCAATTCTCCAAATTCATAACCATCACCCAACTTATTCTTTAAATCAGACAAGGTTTCAAAATCTGTTTTTGCTATCAATTTTTTTAATTTTTCGTAACGGTGTTTCCCTATTAAATCCAAAATATCCACTTCGCCTGTTGGAATATAATGCCCCAAATGCCCCGTAATTGTAGATTCTACAAAACCTCTATTCTTAGCAATATCTTTAATAGACATACCATCCTTAAACATTTTCAAAGACACTTTTTTAGTATCGGTTTTCTTGGGAGCAGCATCCAATTCCAACGTAGGTTGAACATCCGATGCCGTAGACAAATCATTATTTGCACAATAACCATCTATAATATCAATAATTGCCGAACCGTATTTCTGTACTCTAATTTTCCCCATCCCATTAACTTTTCGCAATTGCTCCGGCGTTACAGGTAAAGTCTCACACATTTCAAATAAGGATTTTTGAGTAAATATTTGAAAAGGAGGCACGTCTTCTTTATTAGATAATTTGGTTCTCAATAACTTTAACGAAATCATCAATTGAGGATGTTTAGAATTATCCACCACTACCCGAGCTACGCGTACTTTTCTAGGAGTTTCCAACACAGCTTTTACACGAGTTGCAATATAAGTGTCCCTATCAAAGCCATCGGCCATCGCATTCAAACAGGTCTTTTTTATATTCAATAACTGTTCTAATTCACTCAACTGCTTGGTAAAATCAGTTTTAACCGCCGTGTTCTCCACCGAATAATTAAGTTTTGACAATGGAATATCAATATGTTCTTTGGTTTGGGCTATAAAATAACTAACTCCTTTCAAAAATCGCTCTTTCATAAGCACTTCACTATCAGAAGTATCAGTCTCATTATTTAAGCGTAATAATTCCCGCTTAAACCCAGCACTCACTTTTAACAATGCCGCCACCCCCTTGTCTTTTATCGCTTCTAAAGGAACTCGCACTTCACCCTGAAAACTCGTTTTATTTGTAAAATAAATATCCAATAATCGTTTTACAGGATATAAAAACGGATAATAATCAAACAACTCCGCTATTAAATTTAATTCATACTCTTTTTCTGAATCATTCAAGTCTTGGTCGTTTGGTAAATTTTCAGCAATATCCTCCGTAAACGTCCTCACCTTTACGTCCGAAATAATGCTTGCATCGCCAATCTTACTCTTTAACACAATCCCTTCTAATGTCTTACATCTACTCAATGCCACATAGGTTTGTCCATGCGCAAAGGAAGCCTCAGCATCTATAATTGCCTTATCAAAAGTTAGTCCTTGACTTTTATGAATTGTAATAGCCCATGCCAATCTAAGAGGAATTTGAGAAAATTCCCCAATTATATTTTCTGATATTTCTTTAGTTTGATCATTTAAAGTATAGGTAATATTTTCCCACTTTTCATTTCCTACATCAATTGGAAAATCTTCATTTCCACATTGCACAGATACCGTATCACCATCCATAAAAGTAATCACCCCAATTTTCCCATTGAAAAATCGTTTTTCTGGACTACTATCATTTTTTATAAACATCACCTGTGCGCCAACTTTTAAAGTCAGTAACTCCGCTGTTGGATAGGCATGTTCACTAAACTTACCGTCAATAGACGCCTGAAACTTTCGAACCTTTGTTTTCAATCGCCCTAATGCCTTATCATTCATAGCATCGGCACGGTTATTATGGGTTGTTAATGTAATATACCCCTCTTCCTTTTTTGGCTCAAAATCAGGATCAAAACGTTCATTTAAAACCTTTGCAGAACTTTCCGTTAGCCTATTATTTCTAATTTCGTTTAGAATTGCAATAAATGCCTCATTGTCTTGCCTGTAAATATGTGTTAATTCGATACTCACCGCATTCGCCTCCAAAAAAGACTTACTGCTAAAAAAATACATGGTATCATAATAGGGTTTTAACAACTCCCATTCGTTTGGTCTTACTACCGGCGATAACTGCTGTAAATCTCCGATCATTAAAATTTGAGCACCTCCAAATACCTTATTCCTGTTTTTATATTTACGTAGTACTTGATCTATTCCGTCCAACAAATCCGCACGAACCATACTTATCTCGTCAATAATTACAAGATCCAACGAACGAATTATATCAATTTTTTTCTTGTTAAATTTTCGCTGCTGAGCCCCCGTCTCTTGTCTTTGCCCAGGAATAATAGGACCAAAAGGCATTTGAAAAAATGAATGTATCGTTACTCCTTTTGCATTAATAGCAGCCACTCCAGTAGGAGCCACCACTACCATTCTCTTTAGCGTAGTCTTTTTAAGTCGATGTAAAAAAGTAGTTTTTCCAGTACCTGCTTTTCCCGTTAAAAAAACATTTCGATCTGTTTTCTCTATAAAATCAAAAGCCAACTCTAATTCCTTGTTCGTATGCATTTCTTATATATTGATAATCAACGGTATTCCCAACCTCATTTATACATTATTTACAAGCTCGAAAATACACTATTTTAATGGTGATCATAACAAACAAATTTCAAATTCATAAAAATTAAAGTTTGTCTTCTGCTGTTGATGTTTTATAAAAACCCACTATTCTCGATACCTTTTTCTGATGATTCATTACTCACTCTTAAAGAGAGCATAATCAAACACCGTTACAAAATTACTTGACCTGTAGTTTAGATTTACTTAACCAAACACACAAAATCAATTTAAAAACTGAATACCTACAGATATTGATGACTAGCAATTAGTAATTCATCAAAAATAATAACAAAAAAAAGAGGAAGAAACAAAACATAACTCAAAAGTTACTCTTGGCAATTTACAAAAAAAAACATCGACTTTAGAATGACCGCTTTTCATCTTTATTAAAAACTGATAATTTTATAAACAAAGAACTTACAAAATGATGTTGATAAACATCATTAGTTACACAGACAACACACTCCTCAATACATCATATTTGTTAATTACGAAAATTCTCTTATTTAGAACAATTACAAAGAACAGAACATTAACAAAAGTTAATTTAATTATTTTCAAAAAAACATGTTATTTCACAAAAGTAACAAGATCAACAACAAGAGCACCAAAAACACACGTAAAACACTAACAAATAGACAGATAGACAGTGCGCTGCATATGCAAAAATTACAAAAACTGTGAACAAGTCACTATAGATTGTGAATAAGTCCTCTAGAATAATCCAAAAAAAATCACAATATTTGTAATACTCTAACTATAAGTACTAACAACAAAAAGACACAAATGCCAGCTATTGAACCAATTTTACAGGAAAATAAAGACCGATTTGTAATCTTCCCGATTAAACATCACGATTTATGGGACTGGTATAAAAAACAAGAAGCTAGTATTTGGACGGCCGAGGAAATAGATTTACATCAAGACGTTATTGATTGGGAAACCAAATTAAATGACGACGAACGTTATTTCATCAAGCATATTTTAGCCTTTTTTGCTGCATCTGACGGAATTGTCAACGAGAATTTAGCAGAAAATTTTGTGTCTGAAGTTCAATACCCAGAAGCAAAATTCTTTTACGGGTTTCAAATAATGATGGAAAATATACATTCAGAAGTATATTCTTTACTCATAGACACCTATGTGAAAAACGAAGAAGAAAAAACACAATTATTTACGGCCATCGATCATTTTCCTGCTATAAAAGAAAAAGCAGCATGGGCATTAAATTGGATTGATAGTCCAAGTTTTGCAGAACGCCTAATTGCTTTTGCCGCAGTAGAAGGCATCTTCTTTTCAGGTAGTTTTTGTTCTATATTCTGGCTTAAAAAACGAGGCTTACTTCCTGGATTAACTTTCTCAAACGAATTAATTTCTAGAGACGAGGGATTACATTGTGATTTTGCAGTACACTTACACAACAACCACATCATAAACAAAGTACCAAAAGAACGTATAACGCAGATCCTTACGAATGCCTTAGATATTGAACGTGGGTTTATCACGGAATCACTCCCTGTTAGTTTGATAGGTATGAACTCAAAACTTATGACCCAGTACCTAGAATTTGTAACCGATCGTTTACTGCTAGAATTTGGATGTGAAAAAGTATATCATGCTAGCAACCCATTTGATTTCATGGAAATGATATCACTGGAAGGGAAGACAAACTTCTTTGAAAAAAGAGTTTCAGAATATCAAAAAGCAGGAGTTAAAGGAGGCGGAACCGGAGAAATAGGTTTTGACGCCGACTTTTAAGAAGCATCCCCACAAAAATATAATTATTCAAGCGTAATTCTTAGACTCCAACGGAGACTAACATAAAGATACCATTCAATAACGAATCACTGTTATTGAAAATATGTACGCTTTAAATAAACACACCCTGTAATTCAATAATTATTCAAGGGTAAAAAAATACAACTAACAACAAAAATAAAAAAGAATCTATGTACGTAGTAAAAAGGAATGGAGGAAAAGAGCCAGTGATGTTTGACAAAATCACGGCAAGAGTGCGAAAAATGTGCTACGGTTTGAACGACCTTGTAGATCCCGTAAAAGTAGCCATGCGCGTGATCGAAGGACTTTACGACGGCGTAACCACTTCAGAACTTGATAATTTAGCCGCTGAAATAGCCGCCACCATGACGGTACAGCACCCCGATTACGCAAAGCTAGCCGCTAGAATATCTGTCTCTAACTTACATAAAAACACTAAGAAATCGTTCTCAGAAGTCATGACGGATTTATACACCTACGTAAGTCCGCGTACCGGTTTAGAAGCTCCCCTATTAGCAGATGACGTCTACGAAATCATTCAAAAAAACGCCACAAAATTAGATTCTACCATTATTTACAACCGTGATTTCAACTATGACTATTTCGGTTTCAAAACATTAGAACGCAGTTATCTTTTAAAACTAAAAGGACAAATAGCCGAACGACCTCAGCACATGCTAATGCGTGTAGCCATAGGAATTCACAAAGAAGACATAGACGAGGCGATTGAAACCTACGAGTTAATGTCTAAAAAATTCTTTACCCACGCTACTCCAACACTCTTTAACTCTGGAACGCCAAAACCACAAATGTCCTCTTGTTTCTTATTACAAATGCAAGATGATAGTATTGATGGTATATATGACACCTTAAAACAAACTGCTAAAATATCGCAATCCGCAGGAGGTATAGGAATTTCTATACACAACATTCGCGCTACAGGATCTTATATTAGAGGAACCAATGGAACTTCCAACGGAATTGTACCCATGCTAAAAGTTTATAATGACACCGCACGATATGTAGACCAAGGAGGCGGAAAACGAAAAGGATCTTTTGCTGTCTATTTAGAACCCTGGCATGCCGATGTATTTGACTTTTTAGACTTAAAAAAGAACACAGGAAAGGAAGAAATGCGTGCAAGAGACCTCTTCTTTGCCATGTGGATTTCTGATCTCTTTATGGAACGCGTAGAAAAAAATGCAGACTGGACCTTAATGTGCCCCAACGAATGTCCAAACCTTTTTAACGTCTACGGCGACGAGTTCAAAGCACTTTACACAAGCTATGAAAAAGCAGGAAAAGGAAGAAAAACAATTAAAGCGCGTACCCTATGGGAGAAAATACTGGAAGCTCAAATAGAAACGGGGAATCCGTACATGCTATACAAAGACGCTGCCAACCGCAAGTCTAACCAAAAGAATTTAGGAGTGATTCGCTCCTCAAATTTATGTACGGAAATTATGGAATACACCGCCAATGATGAAGTGGCAGTCTGTAATTTAGCTTCTATAGCCTTACCTATGTTTATAGACGAAAACGAGCAAGGAGAAAAATTCTTTAACCATGACCGTCTGTTAAAAATCACCAAGAAAATCACTAAAAACCTAGACACAGTCATTGACAGGAATTACTACCCTGTAAAGGAAGCGGAAAATTCCAATGTACGCCACCGCCCAATAGGCATAGGAATTCAAGGACTCGCCGATGTATTTATCATGTTACGTATGCCTTTTACTAGCGATGCCGCCAAAAACCTAAATAGCGATATTTTCGAAACTATTTATTTTGGAGCCGTCACAGCCTCCATGGAAATAGCAACGTCAAAAGAAGCTTACAGTACTTTTCAAGGATCTCCTATGAGTAAAGGAGAATTTCAATTTAACATGTGGAACATTTCCGAAGATGATTTAAGTGGTCGCTGGGACTGGAAATCATTGCGTAAAGAAGTCATGAAACACGGAATGAGAAACTCCTTATTAGTCGCTCCAATGCCTACAGCCTCCACCTCTCAAATTCTTGGAAACAACGAAGCTTTTGAACCCTACACTTCTAATATCTATACCCGACGTGTACTATCAGGAGAGTTTATTGTAGTCAACAAACACTTGCTAGAAGACCTTGTAAGCTTAAACCTATGGGACAACGACATGAAAGAGGATATTATGCGCGCTAATGGATCCATCCAACATATCGATACGATTCCTCAAGAACTAAAAGAGTTGTACAAAACGGTCTGGGAAATGAGCATGAAAGACATTATAGATATGTCCAGACAGCGCGGGTACTTTATAGATCAATCACAGTCCCTAAACTTGTTTATGCAAGAACCTAATTTTGCCAAATTAACCTCCATGCATTTTTACGCTTGGAAATCTGGACTAAAAACAGGAATGTACTATCTAAGAACAAAAAGTGCCGTCAATGCAATCCAATTTACAGTTTCCAAAAAGAAAGAAAAAAAAGAAGAAAAACCCTTATCGCCAGAAGAATTAAAGGCGATGATCATTGCCTCACAAAACAATCCAGACGATTGTGAAATGTGTGGATCTTAAAACACAACAAACAACCCTAAGACTGAGGACCCTGCTTTTTTTTGAAAAGTGGGGTTTCTTTTTGCTTTTCAACTAAAAACTTAACATTGGACCGCACATAACTTACTACCAACGACTTACAACCTGTTTTTTGAGCTTTTTCGCAAATCCCAATGTTAAGCTTTCACTATCAAATTGTTAATTTTATATAAATCACTTAAATTTAAAGTAACGAAACGATTTATTAATTTTAAAACATACATCATGAAAAATTTATTCAGCATCATAGTAGCCTTATTCGTACTAACAGGTTTTGCACAAAAACAACGTATAGATTACGAAAAAGTAAACAAGAAAGTAAAAGCCACCTATTACTACCAAGACAATGCCTCCATAGAAAAAGTTGGTTTTTTTGACGCCAAAGGCAATCTAGACAGCACTTGGACCAGTTATGATAGAGACGGAAACATTACCATCATTGCCAATTACAAAAAAGGCAAGAAAGACGGTGTTTGGAAATACTACAAACCAACGGTGATAAATATAGTTACCTACGAAAACAACAAAATTACAAGTATCCAAAAGAAGAAAATAGCTTTATAATTTTCAAACTTACTTTCTACAAAAGACAAAAAAAGCAGCCTAATGGCTGCTTTTTTTTAGTAATATTTTAAAAGATATTAAATCACACCTTGATCTAACATAGAATCTGCCACTTTAATAAAACCAGCAATATTTGCTCCTTTTACGTAGTCTACAAATCCATTTTCTTGTGTACCATATTTTTGACAAGCCCCGTGAATAGAAGTCATGATCACTTTTAGTTTCTCATCAACCTCCTCGTTAGACCAGTTTAATTTCATCGCATTTTGCGACATCTCTAAACCAGAAACAGCCACTCCACCAGCATTTGCTGCCTTTCCTGGAGCAAAAGGTACTGTAGCCTTTTGGAATGCTGTAATCGCTTCAGGAGTACAACCCATATTTGAAACCTCAACAGCATATTTAACACCATTAGCAATCAACAACGCTGCATCCTCTCCATTCAATTCATTTTGAATAGCACTAGGCATTGCAATGTCACATTTCACTTCCCAAGGTTTTTTCCCAGCCACAAATACAGCCTCTGGAAATTCCTCTGCATATGGAGAAACGATGTCATTATTAGAAGCTCTCAACTCCAATAGATAATCAATTTTTTCTTCGTCTAATCCTGCTTCGTCATAAATATAACCATCAGGACCAGAAATAGTCACTACTTTACCTCCGAGCTCCGTTACTTTTAAAGCAACCCCCCAAGCCACGTTTCCAAAACCAGAAACTGACACTGTTTTTCCTTCAAATGTATCGTTGTTATATTTTAACATATCATCGGCAAAATAAGTAGCACCAAATCCTGTTGCTTCTGGACGGATTAAGGATCCTCCCCAGTTCAAACCTTTCCCTGTTAAAATACCAGCGTTTTCTTGTTGCAGTTTTTTATACATTCCATACATAAAACCAATTTCGCGTCCACCAGTTCCAATATCCCCAGCAGGAACATCAGTATTAGGTCCAATGACACGCCAAAGCTCAAGCATAAACGCTTGACAAAAACGCATAATTTCGTTATCTGATTTCCCTTTAGGATTAAAATCAGAACCACCTTTACCACCACCCATAGGTAATGTAGTTAAGGCATTTTTAAATATTTGCTCAAAGCCTAAGAATTTAAGAATACTTAAGTTTACACTAGGGTGCAATCTTAAACCTCCTTTATATGGGCCAATAGCATTATTAAACTGGACTCTATATCCAATATTCACATTCACATTACCTGCATCATCCAACCAGGAAATTCTAAAAGTAAAAACACGATCAGGTTCTACCAATCGTTCAATAATTCTAGCCGCCTCATATTGAGGATTTTCGTTATACACAGTCTCTATTGATTCTAAAACCTCATGTACTGCTTGTAAATACTCTTTTTCACCAGGATGTTTGGCTTCTAAATTATTTATAATCTCGTTTGCATTCATAATAATTTCGTAAAATTTGTGTTCAATCTTGGACTTAAAAATTTGCTTCTAACCCCTTGACAAATCTAATGTTATTTTATTTTATTATACGTGATAATTGTTCTTTAAATTGCGAATTCTTCAAAAATTCTTTTAAATAAACCCGTCTGGTGGTAATTCATCAATAGACTCCTCTAAACTCACCTCTTCTTTCTTTATTTCTACTCCTTCTTTAAAGATAACCGCTTTATTTTTACTCCCCTCAATCAAAATTTGTAAAGGGGTTTCGAACTTCACATGACGAATAAAATCGTCTTCAAATTCAGCTTCTAAATCATCCAAATAAGCAATATCCAAAAAGCCATCATTTATAAACGGATTGATGGTCAAATACCCCACTTTAAACGAAGTTAAGTTTTGGAAAAAATGAGTTCCTTGACTTGGGTCAATTCTAAAATCGTGTAATCCTGCTTCTACAATTACTTTTGCTGCAGAAATCTGAGGCCAAATCACTGGAATCCCCAACCATGGATCACTAGAACCCCATCTACCAGGTCCCACTAAAATATAGTGCCTACCACTATCAACAAATTTCTTGTTTATTTGCTCTACAGCTAACGCTATTTCTCTTGTATTTGCGGAGTTGAATGTCTCTGGTTTTACATATACAAAATCTACAATTCCTTCATATTTCCCATTTCCAAGTGCCGATTCTGAATAAATAATAGTGTCTTTATAGTCAATTTCATCAGGAACAATACTCACCTCTGCAGCTGTTTCCACAATAGGTCTGATTTGTAAAAAGCTAAATTCCTTTGGTTGCCCTGCTGGCACATCTAACTTAACCGCGAACTCAATTTCTATCGGGTTTTGCATTTCCCGTTGTCCAATCTTCAACAATACCTTTAAAATATCTGCCAAAGGAAATGTATCGTACTTTAAAATATGATCAAAAGTAAGCACTCGAATCCCATCGTGCATAACCCCAGGCCTAATCATGTTGTTTTGCAAATCATAGGTAGAAGCCACAAACTTTAAAGACCCGTGGTTTTTTGCTTTTCTAAGACTTACTTTTTTCTTGTTAATCGCCTCACTTGTAGAAACCACATAGCTTTTAGGATCCATATCTAATCCATAAAAAAACTTTTGAGTATCTCTCTGCGATGCTCCTGGCGAAGATAATTGCAATACTTTTTTAGGATGGTATGGAGAAAAACGTAAAGTTCTTCCTCCTCCTACTATAATCTCTCCCAAGCCCATCGCAATATTTGCAATCCCTTCCCTGGGTTTCTCATCGCCCAAGGGGTAAAAATTGATAGATCTAGCAACCCCTGAAACATTAGGATAATACACATCTTCATATTGTTTCCCGATCACTTCTTGTAAAATAACCGCCATTTTATCATCTTCCAAAGAATGTGAAGTAGCTCTCAAATACGCCTTACTACTTTGAGTAAAAGCAGATGCCATGACAGATTTCACAGCATTACACACCATATCTAACATACTTCCATCATCCGTACTAGGCACCATATAAGTAGCAAAAACACCTGCAAACGGCTGATAATGTGAGTCTTCTAACACACTAGAAGAACGCACCGCAATTGGATTCTTTGCAACATCTAAATACGCCTGAATATCCTTACGCACCCACTCTGGTAATGGCTTAGAAATAAACTCTTTCAATATCGCTTCATCATTATTCGATTTTGCTGCAAATTGAATCAAATCATGTGTGTCCATAAATTCATCAAACACTTCCGTACTCAATACCACGGTTTGCGGAATAGAAATGGTTACATCTTTGAATTTACTAAATAACTTATTTCGTTTTAAAAACGAATCTATAAATGCTAAACCTCTCCCTTTTCCACCAAGCGCTCCTTCACCAATTCTAGAAAAAACAAGGTATTCATCATACTTATCTCTATCAAAATTAGCAATGATTCCTCGCGATCTATACGTACGATACGTCTTAATAGCATCAATTAAGAAACTTCTAATATTCTCTGGATTTTCGAAATCGTTGTACTCTACTTCACTAAACAAATCAGCCAAAGGAAACAAGGCTCTAGATTTTAACCATTTTGAATATTCACTACGTTCTGCATGATAAGAAATAGATTCAACCGTCACAAAAGACAAGGCTTTTTGGAAGTTTTTCAAGTCTTTTACCTTTGCCAATACCTTCATTTGATTCGGATCCCAAAACTCAAATTCACCAAATGAAAAATACTTAATAATATAATTTTTAATCTCCTTCTCTAAAGTTTCCGAATGCTTGTATAAAAACTTCCCATTCAACTCCAAGGCTCTTTTTTTATTTTTCCGTTCAGAAGACTGAATCAAAAACGGGAAATAGCGCTTAAACGAACGAACATACTCCAGAAATATGAACCCTGCCTGGGAATCCTGTCTTCCATTTTTCGAGTAAGAAACATCAGAAATAACACCCAATAAATTATGACGGTAACTCTCAAATAAAGACAAGCCATCCTCATAGGTAGTCGCTAACAGAATTTTTGGTCTCCCACGCATTAATTTCATACGCCTATGCTCATTCAAACCCTCAGACATAGAAGCATGGGTCTGTTTAAGTATAATTTTATATATCAGCGGAATATATCGGGAGTAAAAACGCAAGGAATCTTCCACTAACAAAATGGCTTTTACCCCAATTTTATTGATGTCTTTTTCAGCATTCATACGGTCCTCAGTCAATTTAATAATTGCCAAAAATATATCCACATTACCACTCCAATGGAACACATAATCTATGACCTCATTTTTCTCTGCTTTCAACTTCTTACTCAATTCTGATGAGTAATGGCTTAAAGCAGCAATAGGCACGTCAGGAAAAGCATCTTTAATCTGATCTGCTGTCTCATACGCCTTATAACTTTCAATATCCAACCATGTAATAATCAAATCTATCTTATGAGACTTCATCAACTTAATGGCTCTTTTAGCAGAATTAGCATGTATAAAACTAGGAGGATAACGCAGGTGCAAATCGGTGTATTCATTAAAAATACGCTCTTCTATACGACCGTCTTCTTCCAGTCCATAATAATCGTAATTAGAACACACAATTAACACGCGTTGAATACGGTTTTGCATTAATTGATTAAACTCAAACTCCTGAAACTCGTAGGTTCTAAGATTCGGCAATTCTCTTTTTTCCATTTTTTATAATATTTTCACAGCTATAAAATCAAGCTACATCTCCTGTGCACATCACTCCGATTTTATAGCGCCATACTGACTGCAATATAAGGTTTAATCCTTTTTAAATCTGTATAGTTTATTTTTATTAGCGGTAGTTTTTTATTGATTCGTAATGAGAAAAGTGCAACAGAGAGGTCAATCTAATAATAACACAAAAACAACAGGCATTAAAAAAGGCCGCCAATGGCGACCTTTTTTTCTATATATTACATTGTTAATTTACACAATTCCTTGTGCTAACATAGCATCGGCAACTTTTACAAAACCTGCAATATTTGCACCTCTTACATAGTCCACATAACCATCTTCTCCAGTACCATATTTTAAACAAGACTCATGAATATCAGCCATAATTTGTTTTAAACGCTCATCTACTTCTTTACGTGTCCAGTTGATACGCAAAGAGTTTTGAGACATTTCCAATCCAGAAGTAGCTACTCCACCTGCATTAGATGCTTTTCCTGGAGCATATAATATTTTTGCTTCGTGGAATGCAGTAACAGCTTCCGGTACACTCGGCATATTAGCTCCTTCACTCACACAAATAGTTCCATTTGCGATTAATGTCTTAGCTGCTTCTTCGTTTATTTCGTTTTGAGTTGCACATGGCAATGCCACGTCACATTTTTCAGCCCAAGGCTTTTCACCTGCCACAAATTTAGCCGATGGATATTCCATCACATATTCAATAGCACGACCACGTCTTATGTTTTTCAACTCCATGATAAATGCTAATTTATCAGCATCTATTCCGTCTGCATCATATATATATCCCGATGAATCAGAAAAAGTAACCACTTTAGCACCTAATTCAGTCGCTTTTTCGATAGCAAACTGCGCTACGTTTCCTGCTCCAGATACCGTTACTATTTTTCCTTTTAAAGAATCATTTTGAGTTTCTAGCATGCTTTGTGCAAAATACACAGTTCCGTAACCAGTAGCTTCTGGACGAATTAAAGAACCACCCCAAGAAATTCCTTTTCCTGTAAGTACTCCTGTAAATTCGTTTCTCAATTTTTTATACATTCCAAACATGTATCCAATCTCACGACCACCTACACCTATATCCCCTGCAGGAACATCTGTATTTGGGCCAATATGGCGAAACAATTCACTCATAAAAGATTGACAGAAACGCATGATTTCATTGTCTGTTTTTCCTTTTGGGTCAAAATCTGCCCCACCTTTACCTCCTCCCATAGGAAGTGTAGTCAATGCATTTTTAAATACTTGCTCAAAAGCCAAGAACTTTAAAATACTTAAATTTACTGATGGATGAAAACGCAACCCTCCTTTATAAGGACCAATGGCTGAATTCATCTCTATACGATACCCTCTATTTACTTGTATTTCTCCTGAATCATCTACCCAAGGCACACGAAATGTCAATACTCTTTCTGGCTCTACCATTCTGAGTAATAAGTTTTTTCCGCTATAAATCTTTTTTCCTGCGATATAAGGAATTACAGTATCCGCAACTTCCTGCACTGCTTGCAAGAATTCTGGTTGATGTTGGTCCCTAGACTGAACCAAATCCATAAAAGCTTTAATTTTAGATTCCATATTTAAATATATTATTTATTACTATAATTATAATTTACTATACAAATGTAAACCAATTATTGAAGATTTGACATTATTATAGTTTTTTTTTAAGCGTTTTTTAACCTAAATTAATTAACAAAATATTCCTAGTCCTAAAGTCCTGAAAAATAATTATAAAATCGTATTTTTGCCGCTTAACTACGATAGAAATGTTAGATAAAATAACAGCCTTAATTGGAGAAGCCAAGGCATTTAATGCCACTTCAAATGATGAAATTGAAGCTTTTAGAATTAAATTCTTAGGTAAAAAAGGAATCTTAAATGATTTATTTGCCGAATTTAAAAACGTAGCTCCTGCTGAAAAGAAAGATTTTGGTCAAGCCCTAAATACGCTTAAAAAAGAAAGTGAAGCCAAGGTATCCTTTTTAAAAGAGCAACTAGAAAACAAGGATGAGCAACAAGGTTTTTTTGGTGATTTAACCAGACCTTCTGAACCTATCGAATTAGGAGCACGCCACCCTATTTCTATTGTTAAAAACCAAATTCTCGATGTATTTTCACGTATCGGATTTACCGTATCTGAAGGTCCAGAAATAGAAGACGACTGGCATAACTTTACGGCTTTAAACTTACCTGAATATCATCCTGCAAGAGATATGCAAGACACCTTTTTTATAGAAAAGGATCCAGATATTTTATTACGTACGCATACCTCCTCAGTTCAAGTTCGTTATATGGAGAACAACACACCTCCTATTCGTACTATTTCTCCAGGACGTGTATTTAGAAATGAAGATATTTCTGCACGTGCTCACTGTATTTTTCATCAAGTAGAAGGACTATACATTGATACAGACGTGTCATTTGCCGATTTAAAACAAACCTTATTGTACTTTACAAAAGAGATGTTTGGTAAATCTAAAATCAGATTAAGACCTTCGTATTTCCCATTTACTGAACCAAGTGCAGAGGTAGACATTTACTGGGGATTAGAAACCGAAGTAGATTATAAGATCACCAAAGGAACAGGATGGCTAGAAATTATGGGCTGCGGAATGGTAGACCCTAATGTACTGAAAAACGCCAATATTGATTCAGAAAAATACAGCGGATTTGCTTTTGGTATGGGAATAGAACGTATTGCCATGCTATTGTATCAAATTCCAGACATTCGTATGTTCTATGAAAACGATGTCCGTTTCTTAAAACAATTTAAATCTACTTTTTAATAAGTAACACATACAAACCACCTCTTAAAACAGGTGGTTTTTTTAAAACTAATAGTACTTCCATGAAAAAAGATATTGAAATTACTACCGTTGAAAATGTTTTTATGGCCATTGTAAAGGAATACAATAAAGAATTCCAATGCGATGACTGGAATGCCTATATCATCAACAATAAAGAAACGGCCATAGACATGGTATTGATCGTATCCAAAGGATACAATGAAGACACACTGCAAGAAACAGCTGTGTTACGCCATAAAATTGAATCCATGCCTGCAAAATCCTATGCCAAAGTAGAATTGATGCAAGAAAATTTATTAACGCTTACCAACTTTTTTAATGTTAGCTTTTTTGATGAAAACAAGATGCTTGACAAAAGATACTCGTTTGAAAAAGGAACAGTAAAAGAAGGTACTTTACGTATGATTCCTTTGTTAGAAAAACGAGGAGTACTTTTGAAATAGTAACACTGGAAGCAAGACTTTTTTACTTTATAAAAGAGAGACAAGAACTAGGAATCAAGACGTAAGACTTCTGACATTAGCCTAGAAAAAAGCCTCAGATTTAATTTAATCTGAGGCTTTTTATTTTTCGTCTTTTATGTTTTTCCTGTGTCCTGTGTCCTGTGTCCTGTGTCCTGTGTCCTGTGTCCTGTGTCCTGTGTCCTGTCTTATACAGAAATGACAGCTTGAACTCCGCAAGAGTGAGCAATCTCAATACTAACATCTCAATACTAAAATCTACCTCCTAATCCAACAATTCTGTTAGCTTCTTAAACTCTAACTTTGGATTTGTGTTTTTATATAAAATCCCATACACCGTATCAATAATAGGAGTGTTTGCTTTGTTTTTTTGATTGATTTTAAAAGCACTATTGGTTGCATAATAACCTTCTGCAATCATACTCATTTCCATTTGTGCACTTTTTACCGTGTATCCTTTTCCAATCATATTCCCAAACATTCTATTACGACTGAACGTAGAATAACCCGTTACTAATAAATCGCCCAAGTAGGCCGAATTATTAATATTACGTTTCATTTTATGTACTTTTTTAATATAGCGTTTCATCTCTCTAATAGCATTAGACATCAACACCGATTGAAAATTATCACCATATCCTAATCCATGTGCAATCCCCGCAGCAATGGCAAAAATATTCTTTAACATAGCCGCATATTCTGTACCTATAATATCATCAGAAATCTTAGTTTTAATAAAATCGCTCTTAATACAGTTACTTAGTAACACCGCTTTTGCCTCATCCTGACAAGCAATAGTCAAATAAGACAAGCGCTCCATAGCCACTTCCTCAGCATGGCATGGCCCTGTAATAACACCAATATTCTCAATAGGAATATTCAAGTGCTTATTAAAATGTTCCCCTACAATCAAACCAGATTCAGGCACAATTCCTTTAATGGCAGAGAAAATAATTTTATCTGTATAATCCACGGTAATCTTATCCAATTCACCCTTCACAAAAGCTGATGGAATTGCAAATATCAACACATCTGCATAGCGGACCATCTCATTAATATCACTAGATAAGTTTAGTTTATCCACATTAAATGTGGCTGATGGGATATATTTGGGGTTGTGCTCGTTTTCTTTTATATAATCAATTGCGTACTGACTTCTCATATACCAACCTACGGTAGATAAATTTTCGGATAACATTTTCACAATCGCCGTAGCCCATGAGCCACCACCAAAAACTGCTATTTTAACATCATTCTTCATCTATAAATTCTATTTTGATTGCTCCAAAAGTAACAAAACTTGAGCAATTGCCTTCACAAATCCTATGTTAACTGTATTTGCGATCTAATTACCCAAGATAGTTTTACGGATCTATTTGTTGATCCGTGACATCATTCAAAACATATTATGTACTTTTATCCACTGAATTAAACATTACATTTTTGAGCGTTCTAAAAAAATTTTTCAAAGACACCATTATTTACGGAATGGCGGCTGTATTACCACGAGTAATCAACTTTTTACTAGTTAAAATCCAAACCGACGCCTTACCTCCAGCAAGTTATGCTGACAATACCGATTTTTATATCTGGGCAGCATTGTTTACCGTATTATTAACTTACGGAATGGAAACGGCTTTTTTTAGATTTTACAATCAAGAAAAACAAAAAGACAAGCTTGTTTCAACTGCCTTTTTTACCATCCTTGCAAGTACGGCTGTTTTTGGAATTTTAAGCATCGTTTTTGCCTCAGAATTAATTCCATTATTCCATTTCCAAAACAACCCAATTCAGTTTAAAATATTAGTAGGTATTTTAATTCTAGACACTATTGCCATGGTACCATTTGCACTCTTAAGAGCATCAAATAGGCCTATTAAATATGCGTTTTTAAAACTTACCAATGTAGCTATTATTGTAGTTATTAATCTTCTCTTTTTAAGATGGATTCCACAGCAATTGGAAGCAGGGCATACGATCCCTCAATTTTTAAAAGATCTTTTTCAAAGTACAGAAATAATTAATTTCATATTTTTTGCAAACCTAATAGGAAGTGCTTTTTGTTTATTGTTATTGATTCCGTATTTATTGAAATTCAAGTTCAAATTTGACCTGAAATTACTAAAAAAAATGCTCCATTATGGATGGCCAATCCTTGCCGCAGGAATTGCTTATGTCATCAACGAACATTTAGGAAAAATGCTCATTGGACGTACCATAGACAGGGCATCGGAAGGAACTTATGCGGCTGTTTACAAACTTGCCATTTTTATGAATTTATACATTATGGCATTTCGTCTCGGTGCAGAACCCTTCTTTTTTAATCATGCAAAAGAAAAAAACGCCAAAGAAACCTATGCTAAAATCTTAAACTACTTTGTTATTATTGGCGCCTTCGTTTTTGTAGGAATCGTAAGTTATATAGACCTTATTAAACATTTAATTAACAACAGCTATTGGCAAGCACTGAGCATCGTTCCTTTTGTACTTTTAGGATACCTATTTTTAGGGATATATCATAATTTAGCAGTGTGGTATAAGCTCACCGACAAAACACGCTACGGTATGTACTTCTCTATAATTGGAGCAATAATCACCATTATTATTAATGTCGTGTTTTTACCAATATATGGCGTTATAGCTTCTGCTTGGGCTACAATGATTGCTTATGGATGTATGATGACACTCTCCTATTTGGTTGGAAAAAAATACTACCCAGTATCTTATAATTTATCAAAAATCGGTATTTATTTAGGAGCTTCAATCCTTATTTCCTTTATATCTTTCATTTATTTCAGAGAAAATTACTGGGCATCCACAGGGCTTTGCATCGCCTTTGGAGCCGTTATTTTCTGGCAAGAAAAAGAAGAATTAATACGTATCTTTAACAAAAAACAACATGTATAAAAAACTACTTTTCAGTCTTTTCCTTTTCGGCTTCCTATGCAAAGGAACTTGTCAAGAAGGATCTACAGCAACTAAAAACGTGTCCGTTTTAGACACATTGTTCATGATGCCTGAGGCAAACAAACTTCCTCATAAAGTTTGGGTTTACCTTCCTCCCAACTACCAAGAAACTACAAAAAGATACCCTGTAATTTACATGCACGATGCTCAAAACCTATTTGATGCTAGCACCTCCTACAGTGGCGAATGGGAAGTGGACGAAACCTTAAATGAACTCTATAAAAAAACAGGACAAGGATTTATAGTTGTAGGTGTAGAAAATGGAGGCACAGAACGCATTAACGAATACACTCCATGGCCACATCCCAAATATCAAGGAGGAAAAGGAGCTGCCTATATAAACTTTTTAAAAAATGATTTAAAACCATTTATTGATGCCAATTACCGCAGTAAAAAATCGGCCGAAAACACCGCAATTATAGGGAGTTCTTTAGGAGGACTCATCTCTTTTTATGGAGGATTAAAATATCCTCAAACTTTTGGTAAAATAGGTGCCATGTCTCCTTCTTTTTGGTTCTCAAACAACGTGTTTGACTTTACTAAAAAGCATTCCAGAAATCCCGCGACAAAAATTCATATCTTGGTAGGTGAAAAAGAAGGTGAAGATATGGTTTCAGGCAGTCAAAAAATGGATATATTATTACGTACATTGAACTATAATAACGGACAATTAAAAATGGTTGTCAATCCTGATGGGGGTCACAACGAACAATTTTGGAAAAGTGAATTTTTAGCACAGGTAACCTGGCTATTCAATATAAAATAACATTATGAACATTCAACTAATTAACAAGTCAAAACACCAAACACCAGCTTACGAAACTCCAGCATCTGCAGGAATGGATTTAAGGGCAAACATTGACGCTGCCATCGTATTAAAACCATTGGAGCGTGCTATTATTAAAACAGGATTATTCATTGCATTACCTGTAGGATTTGAAGCTCAAGTTCGTCCACGTAGTGGTTTGGCAGCTAAAAATGGAATAACCGTATTAAATGCGCCTGGAACTATTGACGCTGATTATCGCGGGGAAATAGGCGTAATTTTAGCCAACATCTCCAATGATGAATTTACGGTAAACGATGGAGATAGAATTGCACAATTAGTTATTGCAAAACACGAACGTGCCCAATGGGAACTAGTAGAAACCTTGGACGAAACAGAACGCGGCGCTGGCGGATTTGGAAGTACTGGAGTTTAAACTTTAATAATAAAGAGATTCGATCGGCTCTATTATTTGAGCTGATTGGATTTTTAAGGGCTGTAAAAACACTTTTTTTTGAGTTGTTGTTCCACTAACAACTGTTAACAAAAGCTCTTGTGCTTCATAACCAATAAAAGTCACTTCTAAGGCATAGTTCCCTGGTGATAGTTCAAAAGAAAACACCCCCTCCAAATCTGTTTCTACTTGCAAGTCCAACTCTTTAATAGATACCGATGCAAATACTAATTTTTCTTCTGCATCATTAGCATCTGACACCGTTCCTGTGACACTTTCAGTTTGAATTAAACTTGAAACCAACGACATACTCGTACCTTGAGAATAGCCTTGAACACCTAGTAACATTCCTACAATAATTAGCCAATTTTTCATCTGTTTTTGTTTGCAACAAAGAACAGCTTCTTATGTAAACTAATCGTTATTCCTATGTTAGCTTATAGCGGCTAAATTGTTAAATATTCAAGCGAACTAAGCAACGTTAAAAAATGTATATTGCAGTCCCAATACTTAAGCAATGAACTGGAATCAACTATTATCTTTAAAGCGCTTTGGCGACACAAAAAAACGTGAACGAAACTTACAAGACGAAACTCGTTTAGGGTTTGAAGTAGATTATGACCGAATTATTTTTTCTGATTCGTTCCGTAGTTTACAAGACAAAACCCAAGTGGTTCCCTTATCCAAAACCGACTTTGTACACACCCGACTTACGCATAGTTTGGAAGTAAGTGTTGTAGCAAGATCCCTTGGAAGAGTAATCGGAAAAGAGCTATTAAACAGGTACCCTACTTTAGTTACAGAAGGATTCCAAAGCAATGATTTTGGTGCTATTACAGCAGTTGCTGCCTTGGCCCACGACATTGGAAACCCTCCATTTGGACACAGTGGAGAAAAAGCAATTGGTGAATATTTTGCCAATGGAAAAGGACTAAAATTTAAAGCTGATTTAACAGACAAACAGTGGGAAGATTTAATATCATTTGAAGGAAACGCCAACGGTTTTAAAATTGTAAACGAAAGTTCTTCAAGTTCAGAAGGAGGCTTACGATTGACCTATGCTACCTTAGGGGCATTTATGAAATACCCAAAAGAATCTTTACCAAAGAAACCTACCACTCATATTGCCGATAAAAAATATGGTGTTTTTCAGTCTGAAGTTGCTGTTTTCAATGATGTAGTAGACGAATTGGGTTTAAAAAATCAAGAAACCGGACGTGTGAATCGCCATCCTTTATCTTATATCGTAGAAGCAGCTGATGATATTTGCTACACGATCATCGATTTTGAAGACGGGATAAACATGGGCTTGATAGACGAATCATACGCCTTGGAATACTTGATCAAGTTAGTTAAAAACAGTATCAATTCAGAAAAATTCCACAGCTTAAAACACACCAAAGAACGCATTAGTTACCTAAGAGCATTATCCATAAACACCTTAATTACGGAAGCTACAAAAGTGTTTTTAGACAATGAAAAAGCAATTCTTGCAGGTGAATATCCTTATTCACTATTGGACAAATGTCAATACGAAGCACAAATCACGGATATTATAAAAATAAGCATTGATAAAATATACCGCAGCAAGGAAGTGGTTGAAAAAGAATTAGCAGGTTATAAAGTATTAGGTTTCTTGTTAGAAGTATTTTTAACAGCTCTCAATAATAAATACGAAGGAACACTCACCAATTACGACAAATTAATATTACAAGTGCTCCCAGAAAAATACCGAGATCCTGCCGATAGTTTATACGACCGAGTTTTGAGTATTTGTAACTGTGTTTCCGGAATGACCGATGGCTCTGCCCTAGAACTCTACAAAAAACTACATGGTTAAAACTAACGTTTTGAAAAAGCAATTTGTTTTGTATATTTAACCCATAATATCGTACGCATGACACTTGAACCTTTACATTCTAAAATAGAAACTAGCAGTAACAAAAAAGTACGTGCTGCATACAACTCTTTAAAAGAATTACTGATAGCTATTGAACATAAAGGAATTCCTCAAAAAGAGATTCTAGCTATTAATGACTTCATAAAAGTGCTTAATAATTTCGAAGGAACGGATAAGAAATTAATAAAGCTCCTTCATAAAACTAGCTGTGGCATCATCTCCCTTTTAGAAAAGGAATTAAAATACGTCCCTAAAAACCATTATAAAAATTTATGGACAGTCTTAGGAATGTCTGTATTTGGGCTCCCTATGGGAGTTGTTTTTTCTTCTATTCTTGGCAACTATGCATATATAGGAATTGGGCTTCCCATCGGATTAGTTATAGGAATGGCCTATGGAACAAAACTTGACAAAAAAGCCGCACTAGACAACTTACAATTAGACATTACACGTTAACATTTTTACATTCCCAATTAAAACACCTCCCATGAAAAAATTTAACCTCCATATACTTACAAATTTCCACAGTAAAACACAAGCAGATAGTTTAGCTAAAAAGTTTGTTTCTATTCTCGATTCAAATACAGTTTACAGCATAAAACAAATTGAAAATTCATTTCAAATAATACTTGTTGGTGAATTTCTTTCTGACTTTGACTCTATCTCACAAGCTGCAGAACTTACGGATCGTATTTGCAGCCCTTGGTTAATGAACTTTAATAGAGACGAGAACGAAATTGAATTGCAATTCTCTTTAATTTCTGATGTAACTTTTAGAGAATCATCATTCAGTTCCATCCAAAAAGCGACTTTTACTACTACTTCTTAAAATTTTATACATGAGCAATTACGAACGAAAAACACCTGTAAAAAGTGATTGCTCTATAGAAAAAACACTTCAAGTAATTACAGGAAAATGGAAACCTGCCATTTTAAGCGAATTACTTCGTAACAACATTCGACTTAAAGACATACAGCAAGGCTTGCCTGAAGCCTCCAAAAGGGCCTTAACTCAACAATTAAAGGAACTAATTGAAGACGGTTTGATTCACAAAACTGACTTTAACGAATTCCCAAAACGAACTGAATATTCCATAACAGAACTCGGCTTAAAACTAGTACCCGTTTTTAAAACGCTGCGCATTTTTGGAGATAATTTATAGGGCATAATTCACCCCTTATTGGACTTTTGCCCACGACACCTTAACTTTGTCTTTTAAAATCACAAGACATGGAAAATAAAGGAGTAATCATTTTAGGCAGCTCAAGAAGCAAAGGAAACACCTATAAAATTGTTTCAGAATTACAAGAACTCACAGGATTCGACTGCATCGATTTAAGGACTAAAAACATCGCTCCTTTTGATTATGAGTTTAAAAATAACAGTGATGATTTCATAATGCTAATGCGTACTATTGTTCAAAATTACGACACCATAATTTTCGCCACACCCGTATATTGGTACGCAATGAGCGGTATTTTAAAAAACTTTTTCGACAGAATAACAGATTGTATGATGACCGAAAAAGAACTAGGAAGACAACTGAAAGGAAAAAACATGGGAATGCTCAGCTGCGGTTCTGGCCCTGAATTAAAAACAGGTTTCACCTTGCCATTTGTAGAAAGCGCTCATTATTTAGGCATGCATTATTTAGGTGATATACATACCTGGATGGAAGAGGATGAGATTCCTGAGAATGTAAAAGATATAGTGTTGGAGTTTTCTGAGGTAATTAAAGACGTATCGATATATTAAAAAATAACGCCTATTTTAGCCCCTACTGCATGTTCTTCCTTCTCAATAATATTTGTTTACTCAAACTATTTAATTAATCCGAAAAAAGAATAAGAAGGGAATGTAGTACCGTCTATTTTATGCTGTTTTTTGTTTTATTTTCTTCTTTTTAATTACAGACAGAGTGCTTGAAATTACGGAAATTTCAATGTAAATGTTGTTTGTTGATAAGGTGTTGATTGCACCTGCAAATTTCCTTGATGTAGTCTCATTATATGCTTAGAGAGACTTAATCCAATACCCGTACCTTTTTCTTTAGTGGTAAAAAATGGAATAAAAATTTGACTTGCCAATTCGTCAGATATGCCAGGGCCATTATCTGAAACACATAAAATAACTTTTTCATAAGTATCCCTCCGTGCGCTGAGCTTAATAACCCCACCAGGTTGTTGATAAAGGGATTGCACAGCGTTTTTAACCAAGTTTATAAGCACTTGCACCAATTGTTTTTCATCGGCAAATACTTCAAGATGCTTTGGGTTTATTTCTAACACAAATTTCACATTATCAAAACCGTCTTCTTGGCTAACGAGTATCCTTATTTTATCAAAAATAACAAGAACAGAAAGCAGTTCTTTTTCTGGTTTGGGAATTTTTGTGAGAGATCTGTAAGATGAAACAAAATCAATTAGGCTGTTTCCTTGTGATTGAATAACAGCTAACCCCTTAGCTGTATTCTGTATGTCTTTTTCCTGAAGTTCCGCCGGAGAGATTAACTGGTTCTCCCGCTGAAATATATTAGCTAGAGTTTCCGAAAGAGACGTTATTGGAGCGATCGAATTCATAATCTCATGTGTCAACACTCGAATCAATCCAATCCACGAATCTATTTCTTTAGATTCCAGTTCATTTCGAATATCTTGTATAACTACTAATAATAATGTTTCATCATTTAATATAATGGACGATGCTTTTACCGTCAATACCACCTGTTCTCGTTCGTTTGGAATTTGAATTAATTGTTGTTGAAATGGTCTTAATTTTGAAATTACAGCATATAACTGATGGTCGATTTTTTTTAATTGTTGAATATGCGTTAAACTTTCATAATTCAATATTCTTTTTACGCTTGCATTTGCAACTAAAACATGCCCTTTTTCATTAATCGTCAAGATACCTATGGATGCTTGTTCTAGAATTGTTTGATAAAATTGTTCCTGGTGTTGATTCTCAATTTTCACCTTTTGAATGAGTTGATTTACACGATTCAAACTTTTATTTAACGCACCTATAGATGCATTCCTTACTTCTTCTGAAAAATAAATGCTTGAATCCTCATTTTTAATCGCATCGAAAAAATAGGCGGTTTTCCGATTGGTAGTATTGAGATATTGAATTAAAAACAGCATTTGAACCAGCAAAATCACCCCTATAAAAACGGCAAGCCCCATTTGATTTTTGACGATCAAAAAGGAAAAACCAATAGCCGTTCCCGTCAACACTATCACCCTTAACACAAGCACTATATATACGTTTTTACTTAGCATTTTAATCGGTTTTTAAAGTAATTAGTTAGAATATTGATTCTTAAAGGTCATATCTTTTTGTTTTATTGTATAAAGTCTGACGGGTAATCCCTAGTTGAATGGCCGCATTACTAAAATTTCCATTGTGCTTTTTAATCGCATTTGCAATCATGTTTTTTTCCATTTCGTCTATGGTCATATCATGTTGAATTGAAGGAGAGGAAGTACTTTGATTTAATAAAAAATCGTCCGAGGTTAACAAATTTCCTTCACTTAAAATTACACAACGCTCAACGCAGTGTTGTAATTCTCTAATATTACCTGGCCACTTATATTTTAATAACTTTTTTTGAACAGATTTATGAATTTTCAGTCCTTTTTTGCCGTATTTATCACTGTATTTTTTAAGAAAAAAATCGGCTAACAAAAGGATGTCTTCACCTCTTTCTTTAAGAGGAGGCACCTCAATATGTATGGTGTTAATCCTGTAAAGCAAATCTTCGCGGAACAAGCCTTCTTGAACCATTGCATTCAAATCACAATTGGTCGCACAAACCAATCGAATATCAATAGGTATTGTAGTATTAGATCCAATGCGCACAATTTCTTTTTGCTGAATGGCTTTTAAAAGCTTTGATTGTAAGTGAAGAGGAACATTTCCAATTTCATCTAGAAATAGCGTTCCTTTGTGAGCTATTTCAAATTTCCCAGGTCTATCTTCTTTAGCATCTGTAAAAGCACCTTTTACATGCCCAAACAGTTCACTTTCGAAAAGAGTGTCTGGTATAGCACCCATATCAACACTAATCATTACTTCGTCTTTTCTATCAGAACAATCGTGAATTTCTTTGGCAATCAATTCTTTTCCTGTACCATTTTCTCCGGTGACAAGAACATTTGCCAGTGTATTAGCTACTTTTCTCGTAATTTTTAATGCTGCACTTATTGCAGGAGAAGCGCCAATAAGTTGTTTTTTCTGTTGATTGATAATATTTTTTAAATTGGTTGTCTTTCGTTTTAGCGTACTTACTTCGCGACGAGATTTTCCTAATTGATAGGCCGAATGTACTGTTGCCAACATTTTTTTATTGTCCCAAGGCTTTAATATAAAATCTGTAGCTCCTTCTTTAAGTGCTTTTACAGCAAGCTCAACACCTCCAAAGGCAGTCATCATAATAACCGGACAATCTGCTGCTAATTCTTTCAGCCTTCGAAGCCAATAAAAACCTTCATTACCTGTGTTAACACCCGCCGAAAAATTCATATCTAATAAGATAATATCGTATGTTTTTAATCCTTCAATTGAAGTAATCCTATTCGGATTAAAGGTAGTTGTAATAGTTTTGTATTCTGCTTGTAACAATAATTCTAAAGCACTTAAAACACCTCTATTATCATCTACAATAAGAATTTTCCCTTCAAGCATATTCAATTATTTACAATTAGTCAATTCAAAACTACAACTATGTTATAAATGTACAGAAAAAGTGTAAAAAATATATACACTTTTTGTAAAAAAAACATACATATTCATGACGCTATAAATGGGACGACTCGCTCAACCGCTTGTGTAACAGAAAGTTGCAATTACGGCATGCGTTTGGCTTATAGGAGGAGGAATCATTGGTATAAATTGTATGAAAAAAAGTAAATTGATTGTTGTTTTATTAATTGTGTGGATCTCATTTCAAGGGTATTCACAAAAGCTATGGTCGTTGGATGATTGTATAAATTATGCTATAAAACATAATTTAGGACAAAAAAACAGCGAATATGCATCTCAGGTTAGTAGGGAAAATTATCAGCAGGCTAAAAGAAACTTTTTACCAGGATTTAACTTGTCATCTTCCTATGGGATAAGTTATGGGAGATACGTTGATCAAAATACAAATGATATTATAAATATGAAATCATCTTCTAATAGTTATTCAACGGGAACATCTATAGTTCTCTTTAACGGGTTTAGAATATGGAACACGGTTATTTTAAATAAATTACTATTTCAAGCAAGTAAAGAGGATGAGTTAATGTCAAAATATGAGTTGTCTTTTCGTGTTATGGATGCTTTTTACAATGTTACGTTTAAAAAAGGGTTGTTAAAAGTTGCCAAAGAACAACAGGAACTCTCCTTATTGGACTATAAAATCACAAAAGCGAAAGTGAAACTCGGCTTAAAAGCAACTTCAGATATATACTTAATTGAATCAATGATTGCTACAGAAAAATTACATGTAGTGAGAGCTAAACAGCAGTTGGAAGAAGCGCAATTGAAGTTAATTCAAGAAATGAACTTGGAAGAAAATCAAATAAAATTACAAGCAGAAATAGAGACTCTAAAAACCAGTAATAATTCTCAATTTAATGCAACCAAACTATTTGAAAATGCCTTGGAATTTTTACCTGAAATAAAAAAAGAACGCTTAAATGTACAAGCAGCTCAAAAAAGTTTATCCATTACTAAAAGTAATTTATACCCTTCAATTTCTCTAGGGGCAAACATTTCTACGGGGTATTTTGAAACTAGGAAAGATGTATTTGGAAATACCATCGGTTACTTTGACCAATTGGAAGACAACCTTTCAAAATTTGTTGGAGTTTCCATGCAAATTCCAATTACCAATAAATGGTTTGCAAGATCCAACATTAAAAAAGCAAATATAAATGTGTTGAAAACAGCAAATAATTTGGCTCAAAAAAAACTGGAAGTATATAAAACAGTGCAACAGTTGCTGCAAAAGAATGAGTCACTTCTAGTAGAAAAACAAATGAATCAACAAAACATAAAATCAAAAGAACTGGTCTATACAATTTCTCAAAAAAAATACAATAAGGGGCTTATTGATATTTATGAATTGCAACAATCGAAAAACTTTTTAGCTAAAGCTAAAATTGAACAAATTAGAATTGACTTACAATTACAAATTCAAAAAAAAACATACGACTTCTACAATGGAGCTCCGGTATTTTATCATAATTAATCAGCTAGTATAAAGTTTACAAATGGACATAAAAATTGAAAAGAAAAAAGGGATACAACCAAAGCATGTAGGAATAGGAATTATAAGCATGATATTTCTTTATTTTACATTAAATATGGTTTTTGGGGAAACTGTTTCTACATTTAAAGTAGCGAAAGACAGGATTACTATTTCCGAAGTAGTAGCTAACAAATTCAACGATTATATCAGTATAAATGGATTGGTAAAACCAATTTCTACCATATATTTAGATGCTTACGAGGGTGGGAGAATAGCTGAATTGTATATTGAAGAAGGAAATATGGTAAAAAAAGGAGATGTCATATTGAAAATGGAAAACAGCTCCTTGTACAAACAAATTTTAGACAGTGAAAATAATTTGGCAACAAAACAAAACAGTTTAAGAGATACTAAAATTAAATTTGAATCGGATCGCATTGTAGGGCAAAAAAATCAATTGGATGCGGAATATCGATTGCTTAAAGCGACTCGAAAACATACACAATACAAATCGTTGTTTGAAGAGGAATTAGTGGCAAAAGAAGCGTATTTAAATGCAAAAGAAGAATATGAGTTAGCGAGTAAAAGTTTTGAGGTTATTAAGTTTAAAACACAACAGGATTCTCTTATTCAGTTGACAGGAATCAAAGATTTAGATAGAGATTTGAGACGAATGAAAAAAACGCTTAGTATGGTATATGAACGGATCGAACATTTAAATGTAAAGGCCAGTGTAGATGGTCAGTTAGGTATGTTAAATGCAGAGATTGGTCAGCAAATTGGTCAGGGACAAAGAATAGGGCAAATAAATGTGTTGACCGATTTTAAAATTCAATCTATGGTGGATGAACATTATATTGATAGGATAAGCAGCAATTTAATAGGTTCCTTTGAAAGAGGAGGAAAAAGCTATGCAGTGAAATTAAAAAAGGTATATCCTGAGGTACGTGAAGGAAAGTTCAAAATAGACCTTGTTTTTTCAGATGAAAAACCTCAGAAAATAAGAACAGGTCAAAGTTATTATATAAAATTGCAACTGGGAGATGTGGTGGACGCCTTGTTACTGCCTAGAGGTTCCTTTTTTCAAAGTACAGGTGGCCAATGGGTATTTGTAATAGATAAATCAGGTGATGTTGCAGTAAAGAGACCCTTGAGAATTGGCAAGCAAAACCCAAAATATTACGAAGTATTGGAAGGATTAAACCCAGGTGATAAGGTGATTACTTCAAGTTATGATAATTTTGGAGACAGTGATAAAATTATCTTAAAGTAACAGGGAAGTTCAAAAGGGGAAGTTGCGAATATAGTTAAATGAAAAAGAAGATATATGGAAAGAAATTAGAGGATAACAATTTTTACCTCTTTTTTCTGCCATTGAAAAAATTGAATATTGAATTTAAAAATGATAAGCATGATTAAAACAGAAAATTTATCAAAAATCTTCAGAACAGAAGAAATTGAAACCAAAGCATTGGATAAAATAAACTTGCACATAAAAGAGGGTGAGTTTGTTGCTATTATGGGACCTTCAGGTTGTGGGAAGTCTACATTGTTAAATATTGTAGGATTGTTAGATAACCCTACAGAGGGGACTTACTTTTTAGACAATAACGAAGTTGGTTGCCTAAAAGAGAGTAAACGTACGCAACAGCGAAAAGGAACTATTGGTTTTGTGTTTCAAAGTTTTAATTTAATAGACAACTTATCTGTTTACGAAAATGTAGAACTTCCCCTTGTTTATTTAAATATTAAGTCAAGTGAAAGAAAAAGAAGAGTGCAGGAAGTTTTAGAACGTATGAAAATTGGACATCGTACCAAACATTTCCCTCAACAATTATCAGGTGGTCAACAACAGCGTGTGGCAATTGCAAGAGCTGTAGTCGCAAATCCTAAATTAATATTAGCGGATGAACCAACGGGTAATTTAGACTCAAAAAACGGAATTGAAGTCATGGATTTATTAACCGAGTTAAACCGTGAAGGAACCACTATTATTATGGTTTCGCACTCCAATAGGGATGCTAATTACGCACATAGAGTGATTAACTTGTTTGATGGTAAAATTGTTACTGAAATAGTAAAAGAACCAACATTAATATAGCCTTTCAAAATAATTAATTGACAGAAGAAAATGATAATAGGTTGGCTAAAACAAGTTGGTTTTTATAATAACTGAATGATCCTTACCCCTGTTAGCATAAATAATAGCATTGAAACTGAACTAGCAGTTTGAAGCCAAAAATAACAAAAAAATGAAAAAAACATTTATCATTATATTTAAAATCATAGTAGGTATTGTATCAATAATTATTCCTTTTAAAATAATTGCAAACCTTTTAAATTATGTTATACAAATACATGAATACTCCCAATTAAAATGGATTTCCTTATTGATTTGCTTATTAGGATTTTACATTTCTGGTTTAATAAATAGAAAAACACCTTTAAAACTTATCCCATTCCTTTATATATCGCTACTCCTATTTATTCCTATGAGAAGCTTTTATTTTCCTCTAATTTATTTTCTAGTTTTATTTGCAACAATAAGTTTATTACTAACCCGAAAAGAGTTTAATAAAAAAATCAAATTAGTTTCAATTACATTAATGAGTGGACTATTTATATATTTTCTTTTTTCACAACCTTTAATCATAAGACAAGGAGACGTAACAAGAATAGACCAATATGGAGATTTAACAAATGGAAAGACAATTTGGGATTTTACTGGAAAGAGGAGCAATTTGTTGCCAGAATCAATTTTTTTAGATTCAGAATTCACCCCATTTGATTTAAAAACTTTAAAAAACAAAACAATATACATTAGTTTTGGGGCTACTTGGTGTGCTGCTTGTCGTATAGAGAAACCAGCGTTAGAAAAATTAAAAGCACACTTTAAGAGCAATTCAAACATAGTATTTATTGACATTTCTGTTGACCAGAACAAAGAAGAGTGGAAAGAATACATTGAAACAAATAAGCCTGCAGGTATTCAGCTAATTTCAAAAGATTACGCAAAAACAATGAATTTGTTCGAGTTACCGGGTGTTCCAGAACATTTGGTAGTTAATTCAAAAGGAGAATTTACTAAGGCAAGATTTATTAACCAAGCGTATTCTCTGTTATCAGATTCTATTCATCTCAATAAATTTATAAACAGAAAACTACCAAAAAAAACAAACTCATTTAATAGTGAAAATTATAGGTTTGTAAAATATGTAGAATTAGATGCTACAAATACAATTTATTATACAACTAATGAGAAAAACAGATTATCGGCAACTCAACTAAATAATTATGTTGACACTGTGCGAAAAGAGAAAAAACCAAATTTTGTGAATTTACGAGTTGAAAAATTTCCAACTCAGAATAACGATTCAATTATTTATAAAGTTATTATTCATACAAGTGTGGAAAGAGATATTATAGAAATGAATCAAAAAAATGAATAGGCAATCTAGTTGATTCACTACATATACTAATAGGAAGTTATAAATAATACAGGTTTTGGTCTTAACCCAAAGTTTAGTGCTTTTAACAAAGACCGCCAACACGAAGTCTCACAGAAAGTACATCTTTTGATGTACTCACCTTTCTTTTCATTTGAAATAAAAGTGTTCGTGATCTAAGAGTTGGTTTTTAATTAGAAAAGACAAACCTAAAACAAAGCTATGTTTAAATATTATATAAAAATTGCATACCGAAACTTTATTAAAAATAAACTCAACAGTGCGCTTTCAATAGTTGGATTTGGAATCGCTCTAACCATAGTTATACTCATAAGTTTATACAGTTACAAAGAACTTACCACCAATCAATTTCATAAAGATGCAGATCGGATATTCAAAGTAAGCGGGTGGTCCACTCCTACGGCTTTAGCACCTTTTTTAAAAAATAAAATTCCAGAAATAGAAGCTATCACAAGAGTTAGAGGAGCAGGAAATAGATCTTTATCTTTACCGGATAGCCCAAATAATCAATTTAAGTGTAGAATTCTACTGTCCGAAAATTCGTTTTTTAATGTATTTACGTATCCTATAATAAAAGGAGATGCTCATACGGCCTTAAAAAAACCGAAATCAATAGTGCTATCCGAAAAGAAGGCAAAAGCCGTATTCGGAGATACAGATCCAATAAATAAATCCATTCTTTTTAATGGAAATACTTTTACTGTTACTGGAATAATGAAAAACCCTCCCCATAATTCCTCTCTTCGTTTTGATGCAGTTATTTCTATCTTCTCTGATAACGCGAATGATTTAAGTAATAATAAACTATGGAAGGATTGGAATGTAGAAACTTTTGCCAAATTTCATCCTATAAAAGATACCCAAGAATTAACGAAAAAAATACAGGAAACAATAAAAAAAGAAGGGCAATTAATGTATGAAGTAGAACATGTGAAACTCTATACGTTAAAAGAAGTTTATTTCAATAAAAGTCTATTTTCAAATTTTATTCGAGGAAACGAAAAGAATGTAATGTCTATGATATGGATTGGAATAATTGTATTGCTATTAGCCATTGTTAATTTTTATAATTTAGCGACCTCTCAGGCTATTGAAAGGCATAAAGAAATAGGTATTAAAAAAGTAAATGGAGCGAAACGCTTTAATATAACATATCAGTTTTTTTTAGACACCTTGTTAGTTTCATTTTTATCAATGTTTCTTGCCATGTTAATCATAAATTTAATTCTACCATGGTTTAATAATTTAACCAATGCTGAATTCGATTTTTTCCACTTCACAAACCTTAAAAGTTGGGGTCTTTTAGTTTTAGGTTCTTTACTTTTAACTATAATATCTAGCGTTTATCCGGCGCTTTATTTAAGCTCATTTAACCCTATCGATGCTATTAAAGGAGGGAAAGCTAGCTCTAATGGTGTGATTGTATTTAAAAAAGTACTCATCACTTTTCAATTTACCATATCTATTCTTTTAATTATTGCTGTATTGTTTATAACTAAACAGATTAAGTTTCTAGAAACAAAAGACTTAGGTTTTGAAAAAGAACATGTTTTATGTGTTTACCCAACGCAAGCTATTTTCAACAGTAAAAACGCTTTTATTGATAAATTATCTGAGAATCCTGCCATTATGGGTGTTTCGTGTACTAACGGGTTTATCGGTAGTATGGATCGTGGTTTTAAATTAAAAACACAATGCAATGGTGAACAACGTGATATTTGGAGTAAAGAAATTACAGTTGACACCGCATTTGCTAAAGTTTTTGACATCAAATTTGTTAACCAACCAAGTTTTGACAAAACAAAGCCCTACGTATTGCTAAATAATACAGCTTTAAAGAAACTAAATATGCCATCGCACCAAGGGGTAGACATACTTAAAAAAAACAGTGAACTATACACGCCCTTGGCAGGAGTTGTTAAAGACTTTCATTTCATGTCTTTATATAATGGAATAGAGCCATTAACTATTTATGTTGAACCTCAGCTATTTGGTCTAATCAATATTAGGTTCAATCCTAAATCTTATAAATCTATGAGTGATTTAATCGCCTATTGCAAAAATGCTTTTGAGGAGGTTGATTCTAATAATGATTTTAATTATATGTTTTTAAATGATGCGCTAGCGCGATCTTATAATAAAGAAAAGTCATATCGATTTATGGTGTTATTATTTTCATCATTTGCTGTTTTTATTTCTTGCCTTGGCTTATTTGGAATGATTGTCTTTTCAAATTCACATCGTAAAAAAGAAATAGCTATAAGAAAAATTTCTGGAGCAAATATAAGTACTATAATAAATATTCTACTAAAGGATTATTTGAAGTGGGTAGGAATTGCTTTTTTAATAGCAATACCGATATCCTATTTTGTAATGCAAAACTGGTTAAGAGATTTTCCCTTTAGGACGAATTTAAGCTGGTGGGTATTTTTTACTGGTGGTTTCTTAGCTTTTTGTGTAGCAGTTATTACGGTAAGTTGGCAAACTTATATAGCAGCAAAATGCAATCCTGTCGAAAGTTTGAGAGATGAATAAAAAAGAAAAAGGACTGTTGAGATTGTAATTTTTAAAAAAACAAGTGGAAATAATGACGTATTACAAGCGTCAGTTCGAGTGATTTTTAGTTGGTTTTTTAAAAAAATTAGCTAAAAATTGTATCGAGAACGTCAGAATTAGAAACGACGCAATCTACTGTATTGAAATTATAAATCAACAGATTACTACGGAGACAAATTAGAAGCAGTAAAGAAATAAATAACAGTATAAAAATGAGATATGATTTTTTTAAAAATAAAGCTTGCCTTTCGTAATTTATTAAAAGATAAAATTTACTCAGCATTAATTATTGGTGGTTTTTCCTTTGGCTTTACGGCAAGCATTCTTATTGGATTATTCTATAACTCCGAGTATCAAGTAAATAAAGGATTTAATAATTACAAAAACATTTATCGTCTTTATGATGCTAAACAAAACAAATGTAACCTCGACTATGAATTATTTCCCGCACTAACTCAAAATTATGCGGAGGTAGAAATTGGATGCCCAGTAGAATATATGGCTGGTTACGAATTTACAATTAAGGATAAAGAAACAAATACGTCAACACGCATTGATAAACTAATAGTTACTAATAATAATTTCTTTGAGATATTTTCAGTTGAAATTATTGCGGGCTTGGGCAGAACTCCGTTTATGATGGCAGAGTCTGTTGTTATAACTGAATCTGTTGCTAAAAAACTTTATGGAAATAAAAATCCTTTAGGAAAAATTATTAAAGAAGATTTTTTTGAAGGAACAATAACTGCGGTTATAAAGGATTTACCTGCCAATTCAAGTTTTCAGGCGGAGTTGATTTTAAACAGTGATAATAAAAAATTCCAAATGTCCCAAGCCTGTGATAATGGAATTTGTGTGTATCCAACTACACTTTTTATAGCCTTAAATAGGGATGTTGATGTGTCCTTATTTACTAAAAAACTCAATAAAACAATTCATCATTACAATACCAATGTGGATAGTTTAGCCTTACAAAATATACAAGACATTTACCTTTCAGATCTTTCATTTAAAGATGCTCACTTTAAAGGGAATTCTAGAGGGTTAATTATTTTTCTTGCGATAGCAATTCTAATTATTTTTCTCTCAAGTATCAACTATCTAAACTACACTATATCAGTGCAGTACACCAAACTAAAAGAGATAGGAATTCTTAAAACTAACGGAGCAAGTTGGAGCCAATTAACGGTTAATTCATGTATAGAAATTACCTTAGGGATATTAATTTCACTAGGTATTTCGGTTGTGTTGACTTGGGTTTTATTGCCATATTCAGAAGCTTTATTTGGTGAGAGTATCAATTTGAGTAATCTTAATCTGCGGTCCTTATTACCGCTGTTTTCAGGAACCATTTTAACTATTATACTTGTAAATAGCCTTGCACCTGTATATGTTTTATCTAGTTTTAAAATTACCGACTTCTTGTCCGGAAGTCGTAAACGAAACGGGAAACAATTTGGAAAGCAATTTATGTTAGTATTTCAATTGGTTACTTCCATTGCACTTATTGCAATTGTTTTGCTTATTTTTAAACAACTTCAATTTGTAAAACAATTTGATTTGGGTTTTGAAAAAGAACATTTAGTACGTGTAGAAATTCCTTATTTACATAAAAACCCAACCCTTATTAGAGAAAAAGTAGGAAAACTGCCATTTGTCTTGGGAAGTACCCTAAGTGATGGATATCCAGGAATGATAAAACTTACAATGGGGAGTAATATTGAAGCTAATGATTTTATGATTCATTGTATGTACATTTCAGATAACTACCTTGAAACAATGGGTATTGATTTATTAGAAGGTCGTGAATTTCATCTTGGAGACAAAAACAAAGTATGTTTGTTAAACAAGGAGGCTGTAAAGAAATTTGGATGGGATACTATTGAAGGAAAAAAATACAATTCAAGTACTCCTGAAGGGTACAAAGTAGTAGGAATGATCAATGATTTTAATGTAGAATCGTTGCATAACAAAATTTTACCAACGGCATTAATTTATGCTCCTAACAACAAGTTTAATACGTTGTCACTTAAATTGACATCAGGAAATATTGAGGAACAAATACAACAATTAAAAATTTTATGGGAAGAATTAGTGCCAAATGAACCTTTAAATTTCACGTTTTATGATGACCAGTTCCAGGCAATGTATATGAAAGAAGAAAAATTAGCCAAATCAATAACGTTCTTTTCACTTATTGCTATAGTGCTTACTTGTATGGGCGTTTTGGGACAGGTTTTTATGACTACTTTAACACGTACCAAGGAAATAGGTGTTCGAAAAGTAAATGGAGCTACCATTAGAGAAGTTTTGTATATGCTAAATAAAGACATTATAAAATGGGTGGTTATTGCATTTGTTATCGCTTGTCCAATTGCTTATTTTGTGATGGAGAAATGGTTAGAAAACTTTGCTTATAAAACTAGTTTAAGCTGGTGGGTGTTTGCTTTTGCAGGTTTGTTTACATTGGTAATTACATTACTCACTGTTAGTTGGATTAGTTGGCGAGCAGCCACAAGGAATCCTGTAAAGGCTTTGAAAGATGAATAAAAATGAGTTTCCCTTTTCATTTACAAAACCCCACTCCCCCATCAACTCAAAATAAGTATCTTTGAATCAAAACAGTTCAAAAAAAATGAAGTCCAATATAATCATCCCTAAAAACCTCCTCTTTCGTCCGCTTGAAAAACAAGATTGGCACAGGGTTTCTGAAATTTATGCCCTCGGGATTATGACAGGAAATGCTACTTTTCAACAAGACATTCCTTCTTGGGAAGAATGGGACAAAAACCATCTAAAAACTTGCAGAATTCTAGTAGAAAAAGAGAAACAAAT
>Ga0209292_1000371_pt1 | contig 60724 bp, 51 predicted proteins | sample GOMGulsemesocosm_2_FD_184634 | JGI IMG/M metagenome (GOLD analysis project Ga0209292, IMG submission 184634) | Methane-oxidizing microbial communities from mesocosms in the Gulf of Mexico - GOM9C Gulf of Mexico (SPAdes) (version 2) | ecosystem: Environmental > Aquatic > Marine > Cold seeps... | reverse complement strand
CAATGCCATTGCGGCAAGCTCAGCAGTGGCCGTAACACCTTCAACCAATAACATTAGTGATGGTCAGGTTGAGATCACCAATGTTATTAATCCCGTTGCTGCCAGAGCGCATGATATTACTGTCGATGTTTATGAGAGTGCTCCCGGTACCTTTACCTATCGCGTATATGATACAGCTACACCACCGCCAGCTCCATCCATTGCAGCGGGAACTTATCCTGCAGGAGGCAGTGTTTCAGTTGATATCCCCACAGGTACGCCTGATTTTCAGATAGAAATAAAGGGTGATCTTGTTGGCTCAGGTACTAACGCGCGAGAAACATTCACCATAGGTGATGCATTTGGTGTGGGTAATAGTGGTAACGCCGTAGTGATGGCAAAAACACAAGAAGTTGGTGTCACTAACGGCGGTAAAGAAACGTTTAGTAAAAGCCTCGCAGTATCAACTTCAGTAGTCGGTTCAAAAGCAAGTAATGCAGATTTAACTGCAGATACAGCTCAGGCTTTGTTTACCCAAGCTTATAACAGAAATCAAGCAACATCAGGTGTTAATTTGGATGAAGAAGCGGCAAATTTGTTGAAATATCAACAAGCTTATCAGGCTGCTTCACAAATAATATCTACAGCCAACACTATTTTTGACACCATCTTATCAGCGGTGAGATAAGGAATATTTATGCGCGTATCAACAGCTCAATTTTACTTACAAAGCTCTCAACAAATGAGTAGTAAAACATCAGATGTAAATGAAAGAATGGCATACCTAACCAGTGGTAAGCGGGTGTTAACCGCTAAAGATGATGCTGTGTCGTTTGGCACTTTGGCTGGCTACAAAAACGACTTAGCTAATATTGAAAAATATAAACGCAATATTGACCGAGCTGAAAGTCACAATAACTTACAAGAAGTTGTTTTTGCTGATGCTGAAAAGATTTTAGATAAAATTAAGCAAGACATGTTACTTGCCAATAATGGTCGTATGTCAACTGAAGACTTACAAACTTTAGCTGATCAAGTTAGAAATAGTTTCGATCAATTACTCGATATTGGTAACACTAAAAATGAAAATGGCGATTACATTTTTTCGGGTTATCAAACTGAATTACAACCTTTTAGTCAACAAACTGACGGCACCGTTTCTTACAGTGGTGATAGTGGGGTAAATGAAATACAAGTCGCTAAAAATATTAAAATAGCCACGAACCAGGCAGGTGATGCCGCTTTTATAAATGTGGCTAATGCGATTGGTGATTTTAGCGCTACTTATCCAACAATGCCTGCTAATACATCTGGTATTGCTGTTGAAAGTGCAACGGTAACTGATAGAAATCTCTACAACGTAAGCTCAGGGCCTTTTACTTTTGCGACAGACCCCATAACTAACAACTTAACGGTTACCGATAACACTCCAGCGGTAGTATTTCCGGTATTGCCAGCACTTCCTGCACCTTATGTGGCAGGGCAAACCATTTCCTTTCAAGGCGTTGATGTAACGTTAAGCGGCAATCCATTGCCGGGTGATAGTTTTGTTCTTAATTCACAAGAAGAAATTAGCATTTTCGACACCGTAAACAGCGCTATCGCTTGGATGGAACAAGGTACGGTATCGGTAGACCAAGAGCAACATCAGGTTGATTACAACACAGTACTCACTCAAATAAATTCAGCGATGAGCCACATCTCCTCAAGACGGGTAGATTCAGGGGTTCGCCTACAAGTGCTTGATAATCAGAAAAATAGACACCTAGATGCTGAGTTATCTACTAGCTCTAACAAAGGGAAAATCGAAGATTTAGATTTTGCGAAAGCTATATCAGAATTTGAACAAGCAAAAATAGCGCTACAAGCCTCGCAGCAGGCGTTTAGTAAGGTGCAAGGGCTAACACTATTCAACTATATCTAAATAGTTAATTGCCATTTACTAAAGTGGCATCATTTATGCTTTGTTAATAATCAGTGACACAAAATAACAAATAATTGTCGATGTATAAGTTCAGGCAGTAATTTTTTATCAATAAAAGTAAAGAGGCTTGCTGAACAAGCTTCTAATAAATAATATTAATACATTAGGAGTTTTATCATGGCTTTATCAGTAGTAACAAATACAGCATCGTTAAATGCACAACGTAATTTAAGTAAGTCAGGAGAAGGGTTAGCTACTTCGATGCAGCGCTTATCTTCGGGTATGCGTATTAATAGCGCCAAAGATGATGCAGCTGGTATGCAAATAGCTAACCGTTTAACATCACAAATTAATGGCTTAGGCGTGGCTCAACGAAATGCTAATGACGGTATTTCGATGGCGCAAACAGCAGAAGGTGCGATGCAAGAATCGTCAGCCATTTTACAACGTATGCGTGACTTATCATTACAGTCAGCTAATGGTTCAAATGGCGCGGAAGATAGAGCAGCACTTCAAAAAGAAATGGGTGCTTTGCAACAAGAGCTTACGCGTATTGCTGAAACAACAAAGTTTGGTGCAACCAGTTTAATCGATGGCAGTTTTGGTACCAAACAATTCCAAGTTGGGGCTAATGCTAATGAAACTATTAATGTATCTTTAGGCAATATGTCTGCAGATGCTATTGGTGCTCATGAGATCAAAGGGGCTGGTGCTGCGTCGAATAACATAGGTGATGTTCAAACGTTATCGTTAAATGCTAACCATGCAACCTCAGCCGACACACTAAATATTAATGGCTCTACAATGAGTGTTGCTGCTAATACCGGTGCTGCAACTATCGCAGATACAATTAATGGTTTGGGTAATGGTGTAGTTGCAGAAGCAAAATTAGAAACGACCATTTCAGGTATTACTGCAGCAAGTACCTCAACTATCAATATTGAAAAAGGTACAGGTACAGTCGACTCATATGATTTAGGGACTTATGGTGGGGATTCAGCTCGTTTAGCCGAAGATATGCAAGCGGATGGCTATGATGCTATCTATGATAAAACTACGGATACTATCACCTTTAAAGCGACTGATGTCGATGGTATGGATACAACGGGTGCTAATGATGGCAGTGGTTTTACAATTGGTGGTACGGCTGTTGGTACAACAACTGCATCATTGAGTGTTTCATCTGAACTAAATTTATCATCAGCGAATAAAATTGGTATTTCTGGCTCATCGGCGAATGAAATTTTTGGAACTGGTACCGCAGCCATTGCGTCAACGGGTGGTTCAAGTGCGCTGACCAGTGTTGAATCCCTTGATATATCAGGTGTTAGTTCTAGTGGGGCTCAGTCTGCGATTAAAGCTATTGATGCGGCATTAGCGCAAATTGATAGTCAGCGAGCTGACTTAGGTGCGGTACAAAATCGCTTTAGCCACACCATTAGTAACTTAGCTAACGTTGCAGAAAATGTTTCGGCATCGCGTAGTCGAATTCAAGATACAGATTTTGCTTCAGAAACAGCAAATATGACTAAGAATCAAATACTACAGCAAGCTGGTACGACAATTTTGTCACAAGCCAATCAAATTCCACAAGCGGCCATTAGCTTATTAGGTTAGCAAGTAAGTTAACAAATTCTTACCTTAACGTTTTCACTTTTTAATAATCGTTAAGGTAAGTCGGACAATTTGAAAAAAGGAAGCCTTGATGGCTTCCTTTTTCAGTTTATTCACCTGAAAGTTACCTCCCTCCCATTTATGCCAATTATTTGACTATAAAACAACCAACCTAAATTTATTAAAGTAATCCAATAATTACTTGGTTAACGTGTTGTTATTAAAGTGTTTTGTAAACTTGGCTTGTTTTTTGATTGGTTTAAGTAAAATAGAGAGGCTTTTAGGTTTAATGAGCTTCTAAGGATAAATATTAGGAGATTATTATGGCTTTATCAGTAGTTACCAATACAGCATCACTTAACGCTCAGAGAAACCTGTCTAAATCAGGTGAAGGCCTAGCAACGTCAATGCAGCGTTTGTCTTCTGGTATGCGAATAAACAGTGCTAAAGATGATGCTGCGGGTATGCAAATAGCTAATCGTTTAACGTCACAAGTTAATGGTCTGGCAGTAGCTCAGCGAAATGCCAATGATGGTATCTCGATGGCACAAACAGCTGAAGGTGCTATGCAAGAGTCTTCAAATATCTTGCAACGTATGCGTGATTTATCACTACAATCAGCTAATGGCTCAAACTCGGCAGAAGATCGTTCGGCATTACAAAAAGAAATGGGAGCTCTACAGCAAGAATTGACCCGCATTTCAGAAACAACAAAATTTGGAGCAACAAGCTTACTTGATGGCAGTTTTGGTACTAAACAGTTCCAAGTGGGGGCTAATGCCAATGAAACTATCAATGTTAGTTTGGGTAATATGGCAGCAAATGCTATAGGTGCTCATCAAATTCGAGGTGCAGGTACCTCTGCGACCGCAGCTGATAATGTTGGTGATGTTGAAGCTGCGCTATTAGCGGCTAATATGGGGACAACAGGTGACACCTGGAGTATCAATGGTACTAGTGTCACTTTTGCTAATGGTGATGGAGCCTCAACTATTGCAAAAAATATTAATGATGCCTCGACAGGGGTGAATGCCGAAGCTAAATTGACCACGAGAATTCAAGGTCTATCGGCATCCGATGCAGGCACTTTTAATATCTACAAGGAAGGTGCTGTGGAGGATAGCTTTACTTTGGCTTCTTATGGCGGGGATATGGAACGCTTAACCGAAGACTTGCAGGCCGCAGGTTATAATGCTGTGTTTGATAAAGCGCTTAACGGTGGTCTTGGTGGAATAGATGTAGTGGCAACCGACATAGATGGTTTCGAAGTTACGGCTTCTGCTGTAGGGACAATTCAAATGGGCCCTGCGGGGGGGCTAATGACTTCAGGTGCGGGTCCACTATCTCATTCAGCAGAGTTACAGTTATCCTCATCAGATAAAATTGGTATTTCAGGTACATCGGTAAATGAAATACTAGGTCAGGGGTTTGCAGGTAATGCTATAGCATCTACTGGGGGAACAAGTGCACTAAATTCAGTAGAAGATATTGATATTTCGGGTGTCACTTCCTCTAATTCGCAATCAGCTGTAGAGGTCATTGATGCTGCGTTAGCGCAAATTGATTCAGCTCGAGCGGGCTTAGGTGCGGTGCAAAATCGTTTCTCTCACACTATTAGTAACTTAGCGAATGTACAAGAAAATGTATCAGCGTCTCGTAGTCGAATTCAAGATACTGACTTTGCCAAAGAGACAGCCGTGATGACTAAAAACCAAATACTACAACAAGCTGGTACAAGTATTCTGTCACAAGCGAATCAGATTCCTCAAGCAGCAATCAGCTTATTGGGCGGTTAATAAAGTAATAGTCGGTATTATATAAAAGGGCTAAACAGTTAATGTTTCGCCCTTTTTTACAGGTTTTCATTTTATCCCTGTCATATGTAAGTAATTTTATTACCCTTAAGCTTATAATATATAATGTTTTTTTAAATAGGGGATGGACGACGCTTTATATTATTTAATATTTTTTGTAAAAAGATTAAAGTTAATTTTTGAGCTGCCGTTAAGGTGTTTAGAACGGAGCTGGTTTGATGGATTTATTGGTAACTATATCGATAATTTTATCGCTTAATTAACGGCTTCTGGTTAATACAACTAACTAAACAATTACATTATGTAATCAGGAGTTTACCATGGCTTTATCAGTAATCACTAATACCGCATCAACTAACGCTCAACGTAATCTAAGTAAATCAGGTGCAGGCTTAGCAACTTCAATGCAACGTTTATCATCAGGTATGCGCATTAACAGCGCAAAAGATGATGCAGCAGGTATGCAGATTGCTAACCGTTTAACATCACAGGTAAATGGTTTAGGTGTCGCACAACGAAATGCAAACGATGGTATTTCAATGGCACAAACCGCTGAAGGTGCAATGCAAGAGTCATCAGCAATTTTACAGCGTATGCGTGATTTATCTTTACAATCAGCTAACGGCTCTAACGGTGCTGATGACCGTGCAGCACTTCAAAAAGAAGTCGGCGCATTACAACAAGAGCTAACTCGTATTGCCGAGACCACCAAATTTGGTGCAACGAATTTATTAGATGGTGAGTTTGGTACAAAACAATTCCAAATTGGTTCAAATGCTAATGAAACTATTAACGTTTCATTGAAAGACATGTCATCTGATGCCATCGGTGCTCACGAGATCAAAGGGGCTGGTGCCGCGTCAAATAACTTAGGCGATGTTCAAACGTTATCGTTAAATGCTAACCATGCAACCTCAGCCGACACACTAAATATTAATGGCTCTACAATGAGTGTTGCTGCTAGTACTGGTGCTGCAACTATCGCAGATACAATTAATGGTTTGGGTAATGGTGTGGTTGCTGAAGCAAAATTAGAAACGACCATTTCAGGAATAGATGCATCTAGTACTTCAACTATTAACATTGAAAAAGGTACTGGTACCGTTGACTCATATGATTTAGGTACTTACGGTGGTGATTCCGCCCGATTGGCGGAAGATATGCAAGCAGATGGTTATGATGCTATCTATGATGCAGATACTGATACTATCACCTTTAAAGCAACTGATGTCGATGGTATGGATACAACGGGTGCTAATGATGGCAGTGGTTTTACAATTGGTGGTACGGCTGTTGGTACAACAACTGCATCATTGAGTGTTTCTTCGCAACTAAATTTATCATCAGCGAATAAAATTGGTATTTCTGGCTCATCGGCGAATGAAATTTTCGGTACTGGTACCGCAGCGATTGCATCAACGGGTGGTACAAGTGCGCTAACAAGCATTGAGTCCATTGATATTTCAGGTGTTGATTCATCAGGTGCTCAATCAGCGATTAAAGCAATTGATGCAGCTTTAGCTCAAATCGATTCAAGTCGAGCAGATTTAGGTGCGGTACAAAACCGTTTTTCACATACCATCAGCAATTTGTCTAATGTTCAACAAAACGTGGCAGACTCACGTAGCCGTATACAAGATACAGATTTCGCGGCAGAAACTGCGCAAATGACCAAGAATCAAATATTGCAACAAGCAGGTACTTCGATTTTGGCTCAGTCAAATCAGTTACCACAAGCTGCATTAAGTCTTATCGGTTAATACAGTATAGGCTCAGGTTCGACCTAAACGAAGAAAAAGGAAGGGGCCTAAACACTCCTTCCTTTTTGTGTTTTGATAAACAGACCACGATAATTTATACTGATAATAGTGTAGTTTATTCATTGTAAAAAGTACGTGGTATCATTGAACAAGGAGCATACCGTGAGTGTAGTCCAAAATGGTATTGACCTAGGAATAACAGGCTTAGCGTCAGAATATAAACGTGCTGGTGATGCAATTACAAATAATAGCGTTGTGGATAATAGTGATAAAGAAATTGTAACAAAGGATAAAGTTGATACTATCCAAGAATCTACGGAAGACGTTGTCACTAATCAACCGATAACACCTAAACAATTAGAGAAGGTGGCTCAACAATTGCAAGACTTTGTTGGAGATCTAAATCGAAATATAGAATTTTCAGTTGATAAAGATTCGGGTCGTGACGTTATTAAAGTGATCGATAAAAATACTGGCGATTTACTTAAACAGTACCCATCAGAAGAGGTGCTAACTTTAGTGTCAAAGCTTTCTGAGATGATTGGTGGTTTTGTTGATACTAAAGTTTAGCGGGTTGTAGAAAGCTGGTGTGGCATGAAAGTTAAGGGAGAATAAATATGGCTGGCATATCGTTTACAGGAATAGGCTCTGGCCTACAAGTGAGTGAAATAGTAGGTGCAATTGTTAATGCGGAAAAAGTACCGTATGAGTCAAGAATTGCACGTCAGCAAGGTGCTTATACTTCCGATATTTCAGCTGTAGGTGCTTTAAAATCAGCCTTGGAAGATGTTAAATCTGCATTTGATGGTTTATCCGATGTTGATAAATACCAGCAACGCACTATAAGTGGCCGAGACGATTTTGTCAGTTTGACATCAGACAAAGATGCTGAAGTTGGTCGTTATTCTGTTGAAGTTAAATCGTTAGCTTCCCATCATAAAATAATGTCATCAGCTATAGCAAAAGATGAAGCTGTTGGTGAAGGGACACTTTCAATTGAGTCAGGCAGTAATGCTTTTGATGTGAGCGTCTCTGCAACAGCAACGTTAAGTGAAATTCGCGATGCCATTAATGAGAGCGTTGATAATACAACTGTAAGCGCTACTATTATAACTGATGATAGCGGCCAACATTTAGTGCTAAACAGTAAAGAAACTGGTTTAGATAATGCTATCACAGTAAATGTTGATGACATTGATTTAAATGATGGAGATACTTCAGGTTTATCGCGTTTAGCTTCAGATTCTACTAATAAACTGACATCTACCAATGGTTTTTCTTCATCTGATACAGTGGGCTCAGGAACGCTAACATTTAATTCTGATGACAATGATTTTACTGTAACTATTGCAGCAACAGATACCTTATCTGATATTATGGAGACTATTAACAGTAACGCTACTAACGACTCAGTAAGAGCCAGCATTGCTAATGATGGCACCAGTGACTATTTGGTTTTCAGTAGCAGAGAGTCAGGTGCCACACATGCCATTACGGTTACCGCAACAGATGATGATACTAATGATCTTGATAGCTTAGGTATTTCTCAATTTGCTAGCACTAATATGACGGCTAGTACCAATGTTTCCAATATGGCTGAAGTAGATATTGCCTCAGATGCGAAAATAGTTATCGATGGCACAATCTCTGTGTCTAATAGTACCAATGTTTTCAAAGGTGTTATTGACGGAGTCGATATTACTGCTAACAAAGCACATGCTGTTGATGATGATATAAGTAAGATTGCTATTAGTGAAGATAATAGCAATGTGGCTGGTGGGTTAAACACCTTTATTAGTAGCTTTAATTCATTGCTCGACTTAAGTAATCAGCTGGGAAAATCAAGCGAAGATGGTGCAGGGCCATTATCTGGTGATTCAATGCTCCGTGGAGTTATGAGTAAATTACGCAGCCAATTTAATAAAGAGTTTGATATTGGCAATGGTGAAACGTTAACTTTATCGCAATTAGGTGTTAGAACCGAACGTTCAGGTCAATTAAGCCTAGATAAAAGTACTTTAGATGATTTACTTGAAGAAAACCCAGATAAAATTCAAAATTTCTTTATTGGAGAAGATAAAGAGTCTGGTTTTGTGACGGATATTCAAGAGTTTATAGGTTTTTATTCTGATTCAGATGGCTTAATTCAGCAAAGAATTGACGGAAAGACGACTCAAATAGAAAAGCTTGATAGTGATTTAGAAAGCTTTCAGGTAAAAATGGACTCATTAGAGGCTCGCTTGTTTGCCCAGTACAATGCAATGGATCTTGTGGTTGCGCAAATGAATTCAACTAGTTCCTACCTAATGACACAACTTGAAAACATGCCGGGTGTTGTAAAATCTAAATAAATCAACGTAATTAACCTCTTACCTTCAAAGCAAGCTAATAGGTTAATGCTCACACATTTCACTTACGCTATTTTATCTGCAGTAATACCTTCCCTATTCCACAATCAAATATCTAGGCCTAACATAGCAACGTGGCCTCTTAATTGCTTGGTATATCAACTATATCTATGCAAAAATAGAATGTAAAAATATTTAAATTAGGATTAATTCATGGAAAATCAAGAAGTTCAATTACAAAAAATGTTAATGCAAGCAACACTCTTCGCAAATCTTGATACATTAAAAGTCTATATGCCTGAAATTTATGAGGAATTTAAAGATTATCGTGCGGAAAGCTCTGGAGTGGCTATTGATGAGAATAACAATATCAATTTATTTAATAATGATAAATTTGTTTATGATAACCCTCTTGATTTTGCAAAACAGCAAGTCGAACTATTTATTCAAAATCCGCCTATGTTCGCCTATAGCTTAGACCATCAAGAAGATGAAAATATGCTATTTGAACATGCTGTTGTACTGAAAAAGTTAATGCGTAAACTGAAATCTGAAGTATCAGAGACCGTCAGGCGCCCTATTGATGATGAACAAATTGATTTTATTTGTATGATAGGTGCCGGGTTGGGTTATCAAATAGAAGAATTATTTAATAAAAAATCGGTAGTTAATTTTTTATTATGTGAGCCATCAAAAGATACTTTTTATGCCATGTTACATTGTATTGAAATTAAAAGGGTTATAGAGAAGTGCATTAGCTTAGGCGGACGATTTTCTGTACGCATTGGTGGAAGTGCCGCAGGCATTGTAAATGCTGTATCCAGTATGCTACATGAACAAGGGCACTTTAATTTAAGTCGATTTTTTATGTATCGGCATTATACAAGTGAGACGACAGAAGACACACTGCAACTTTTTCATGAAATAGGTCACCGGTGGGGAGCTGGCTGGGGGTTCATGGAAGATGAAATTATCAGTCTTACCCATACATTAAGTAATATCCAGGCTGGTTTTAAAGTTTGTAAAAAAACAGAGCTTATTAATAATCCAATAGCTAAAAAGCCTGTTTTTATTGTAGCTAATGGACCTTCTTTAGACTCAAGTGTTGAGTATTTACAAAACAATTCAGAGAATATTATTATTGTTAGTTGTGGCACGGCTTTAAAAGCCTTATTAACGTATAATATTAAGCCCGACATTCATGTTGAAATGGAAAGAACTGCCGGGTTGTTACCTTATATTGAAGTCATTGAAGAACAACAAAAAGCAAGTGACATTAAATTAAAAGATATTCAAATTGTTGCTTTTAATACTGTTTATACTGAGTTATTGAAGCGCTTTAAAAGCCCTTTATTACTGACTAAATTGAGTGATGCGGGAGGAAAACTTATACAGCAATACGATAAACTTGATATATATGCTGCACCAGATAATAGTAATCCAACGGTCAGTAATACCGCTGTAGCACTTGTTACTTCACTTGGCTTTGAAGAGATTTATTTTATAGGTTTAGATTTTGGATATAAGAGTAATAAACATCATCACTCTAAAGAAAGTATCTACTATGAAGAAAATTTTGTATATGAAGAAGAGTTAAAGGAAAATATGCTGGTTGAAGGGAACTTTTCTGAAACTGTTTATACTATTCCTGTTTTTGATTCTTCAAAAGGCAATGTTGAATTATTGTTGCAAGAGTTTCCTTTAACCAATGTTTATAACTGTTGTGATGGAGCAAAAATTAGATATACCACTCCTATGCCGTTAAGTGATATCGCCCCCTTAAAAACTATAGAAAATAAAGAGCTACTATTAGAACAATTGTTAGATAATGCCTTTGATAATAAACAATTTACTTCACAAAGTTTAGAGAAATCAATAACGGAATCTTTTACACAAGTGAAAGTGACCATTGAACAGTTAATGAACTTTGTTAGTATGGATATATCAACAAGAGAGGAGTTATCGCATCAGTTTACTTTACAAAATAGCTTGTTGATGAGATTAAAAGTTCGAAAAGAGTCTCAAGTGACGTATTGGTTGCTTCAAGGGACATTTAGGTACTTTCAGGCTTATATTATGACTAACTGCTATTACTACGATGATCCAGTACAAAGAAAAGAGTATATTTCTTTTTGTTTAACGGAGTTTAGAGCGCATGTAGAGAGTTTATATAAGGAATTATTAAATTCTTATAACAAGCCTTCGAAAGCATAAATCGCTAGCCCGTAGGCAAATAATAACTACTATTTGCCTACGGATATAACAAATTGACCTGATACTTACTAAGTAATAGGCTATTAAATAGTAACTCTATCCAAAGCTCAGTTTATTAATCTTTTACTATTAAAATATCTTCCCGAGTGTTTGAGAAAGGAAGGGAAGCAGGTTGTTCAATTAAATAAACGTTATAACCAAGTTGACGATATTTGTTAAAAATTTTTGTTATCAATGCGTCTGAAACTTTTAAATTTAAACCCTTTTTATTTTTTTCTATAAAGTCATCCGCATCTTTATACTTTGGCGCTTTATCTAAAGCTATGCCTTTATAAGTCGCATCAAATGACCTTCCTGTATTACTCGCTAGAAAACGTCCCTTTTTATTGATGTTTGGAATATCTCCAATTAATAAACGACCACCATCATTAAGTAAGCATACAGCTTCTTCAATCATTTTTTCAGGATCTAGAACATAATGTAAAACTGAATATATTAAGATATGATCAAACTTACCAACAACTTTTTTATTTAATTGATCTGGAAAATTTCCTTGAATAAAGGTTGTTCCTTTAGCAAAATTTTTATCTAACTTTACTTTATCTAAAATTTCTGGAATATCAATCAAAGTGGTTTTGAGCTTGTTTTCTGTTGCTAACGCTAGTAATGAATCGGTGAGATATCCATAACCACAGCCAATATCCAAAAATGAGTTGTTTTGCTCAAACCTCAAAAGAGAAGTGATAAACTCTGTAATATCACTCTCTTTACCCTCATCTGAAGCATACCTACCTGAAATCGTTGTTTTATTCGTATCATTTTTTGCACAATTAGCAAAAAAATCATTTGCGTCGAGTTGTATGTTTTTCATAGGTTACCTCTGATTTGGTTACTTTAAGTTATTCTGAACTCAAAAGGGTTATGAACTCTGAAAATTCTTGATCGGAAATACCAATATGAAGAGGCAATAAATTGACGGAGTCAAAAGTAGAACCTTCATTTTTTTGGGATAAATTGAACATCCGTTTCATTAACGATTTTGACGAATTATTAATGCTAGGGCATGGTTTTATTGGCAGTAAACAAGGAAGTCTTGAACTTGTTAAATTCAGATAGTCATAGTTTATTTTATTTTTTACTTCTTTTAATCGATTTTGAATTACTTGTTGTGCGGTTGCATAGTTTTTCATGCAATAACCTATATTCGAAAGAGCATGTGGTGGTAAAATAAAATTTGTCCAATCAAGCTCTTCCCATGAACTAACGTTTTTATGGCCTTTAAGCACATCAATTTTAAGTTGTTGCTGGTTTTTAGCTAATGATACACTTGAGCTTTGTCTAAGCTCGTTTATGTAATCACCAATACTCGCATCTTTTACAACGAGTAGGCCTCCGGAGAAAGATCCTATCGTTTTAGGTAATGAGATTAATTCATAATTTGAGCCATGGAACAAATCAGTATTATTGATGAATATTGAGTCAACAGAGTCATTTATTTGTAAAAAACTCTTAGATTCGTTTGTAAAGGGCAGACCCCATTTATTTACGTTAAGGGTAACGTCAATATCATTTGAATAATTAGCGCAGGGGTTTCCATATCGGGCCAATATATCCCAGACACAATGTGATGACCATTTGGGCGCATATAACAGGTGATTTCGATTAATCTTTTCAAAGCTAAGTACGGCAGAAAGAGCTGAACGCGCTGAAGGGAATAGGTAGCAGCGAGCGCCAAGTAGCTTAGTAAAGTATTGCTCAATATATGCGATACTTGTGTTTAACTCGCCATGATCAATGAAGGTGAGTTTATAAGGGAACTCAGGCCACTGATAGTCTCTATCCATGTGTAAAGCTAATGGTTAAGTTGTTGATAATATTCATGTTGGTTGAAAATCCTTTTTTGAAATCTGATATTTGTTGTAGTTTGCTATCTTCATTATCACTATCAAAACCACCTAACTCAAAGCGATTCATCCCTAATTTTTGGCAAGTATAAATAGCATTTAACAAAGGCCAATGAGATAAGGGAAGCTTTTTTGACTGCATCAGTTTTCTGTCATAAACCCCTACGGCATAAAAAGCAGTGTTATTTCCTAATAGCGTCAAATTTCCAGCGACCAACTTATCGGCTAAGAAATATAGGTGTAAAAAAGCTTCGCCAGCTTTAATCATTTCAAATTGTATTTGCCAAGTACTGTTCGATCGGGTTTGTTTACCTGCAACTTCTTTATGAAACTCTTTGAACTGAAGAGCATAGACATCTGAATAATTGTTTTTGTCTATACATCTTTGCGTTAAATTTTTCTCTCCCCAGTTCACTAGTGATTTATAACTTTTTCGCAAGGTTTGTTTTAGCAGAGGGCTTTCTACATCTAATGGAAGAAACATTTTTACTTGAGTGTTTATTTCACATTGGTGATAAAAATCATTAAGGATAAATTCATTGTGAGTAATTAATAGCTCACTGATCTTTTGTGTTTTTATTATCTTTTTTAAATGTTCGTTCAGCTTTTTATAAACACTAAGCCTTTGCGGGTTAGACAATTCCCCTTCAAAAACTTGGGTTGCACAGCCAAAATAACTGAATTTATGCTGATGAAAATATAAGGGTAAAAATAAAACGGGTTGCTTATTTAAAAATATGCATAATGAGTTGTCTTGGTAATCATTCTCATGATATGCAACATTATATACGATGCTATTAGCAGAATATTCATACCCTGATGATATTTTCTTATAAAGTAGACTAGTGCTGTACTTCGTACGAATAACTTCCAAGATATTCACAGAAGATTCTATGTTAATATTATCCACTAAAGATCCTTAAGAAAATTATAAATTATAGGTGTGAACATATTTCAAGTTATCACTTTTAACAGGTTTAAAACATCTATTAGTATGCAATTTTTAAACCACCATAATTTATTTAACGCTAATGACGGCATATTTTTTGCTTTGCACTACATTATTGTTTTTCTATAACAAATATTGGAATTTAAATGCCGAATAATGAATTTTACGCTAACAGGGCTAAAGAGTACATTCCTGGTGGCGCACATACTTATAGTAAAGGAAGTGATCAGTTCCCTAGTAATGCTCCTGCTGTTATTAGTCGAGGGGATGGCGCTTACATATGGGATGCACAAGGCAACAAATTCATCGATCTAGGTATGTCATTAGGGACTGTTGTCTTAGGGCATGCCTATGAGCCTGTGCTAGATGCCGTAAAGGAGCAGCTGGCCTTGGGAGTAAACTTCGTTCGACCTGCATGCATTGAAGGTGAACTGGCAGAACTACTCTGTAATATTATACCCTGTGCAGATATGGTGAAATTGGGTAAACACGGCTCAGACGCGACAACCGCTGCGGTTAAACTTTCCAGAGCCTATACAGGTAAAGAATACATTGTTCGTTGCTCTGATGATGCCTTTAATTCAGTGCATGACTGGTTTATTGGTTCAACGGTAGTTGACCGTGGTATTCCTAAGGCGGTAAAAGATTTAACGTTGAAGTTTGAATATAATAATTTAAGTAGCTTATCTCAGCTATTTGAACAATACCCAAATCAAATTGCTTGTGTTTTATTTGAGCCACTCTCTTTTATTGAACCTCAACCTGGTTTTTTACAATCAGTAAAAGATTTATGTGAAGCCAATGGCGCATTACTTATTTTTGACGAGGTTGTTTCTGGTTTTCGTTTTGCTTTAGGTGGGGCGCAAGAGTTGACAGGGGTAATACCTCATTTAGCTGCATTTGGTAAAGCGATGGCTAACGGCTTTTCAGTAAGTGCCTTAGCTGGGCGAAAAGATATTATGGAATTATCAGGTCATGAACATAATAGTGAAAGGGTTTTTTTACTATCTACAACCCATGGCGGTGAAACACACTCTATTGCAGCGGCAATAAAAACAATTGAAACCATAAGAGATGAATGTTTAATTACACGCTTTGGTGAAATAGGTAAAAAAATTAAGCAAGGTATCTTAACTGCGGCCGATAATACTAATATTAGCCGTTATGTTAATGTTGGTGGATATGATTGTAAGCCAATATTTTCATTACTAGATAGAAATTTGAAACCTTGCATGAACATGAGAACTTTATTTTTGCAAGAAACGATAAAAAGGGGGTTAATGATGCCCTATATTGTCCCTAGCCGAGCGCATACTGATGAAATAATTAATCGTGCTTTAGTTATTATAGAGCAAGCTTTTGTGGTTATTTCACAAGGGATTATTGATGATAATATTGATAAGCTTATTGAAGGTGAAATAGTAAAACCAGTTTTTAGGAAATTTAATTAGTGATGAATATTAAAATCGGTGAGCGTGTCATTGGTGAAGGTTGTCCTACATTTGTTATTGCTGAAATGTCAGCAAATCATGCGGGTAGTTTTGAAAATGCAATCGCGCTTATTGATGCGGCAAAACGGGCTGGTGCTGATGCTGTTAAATTGCAAACTTACCGAGCTGACACTATCACCTTAGATTGTCATACGGCAGATTTTTTAATTCCTCAAAGCAGTCCTTGGGCTGATCGAGGTAATATGTTTGCGTTATATCAAGAAGCTTACACACCTTGGCATTGGCATGATGCATTATTTAAGCATATAAAATCTCTAGGCATGGAGTACTTTTCAGCACCTTTTGATTTAACCGCTGTGGATTTTTTAGCCGATCTTGATGTACCCGCCTATAAAATTGCAAGTCCTGAAATTACAGATATTCCTTTAATTAAAAAGATAGCCTCAAAGAAAAAGCCTGTCATATTATCAACGGGGATTGCAGAGCAACACGATATCGACCTTGCTATTGCAACGTTACGAAATAATGGTTGTCATGAGATTGTTATTTTAAAGTGCTCTACTGCTTATCCCGCACCATTAGAGGAATGTAACTTAAATACCATGGTTGATTTTATAAAAAGATATCAATGTTTAACGGGAATTTCTGATCATACATTAGGTGACTTGGTGCCAACGGCAGCGGTTGCATTGGGCGCATCAGTGGTTGAAAAACATTTTGTTTTAGATAAACAGGTTAGCTCGGCAGATTCTTTTTTCTCATTAGATGAACAAGAATTTACTCGATTAGTTAAGACGATAAGACAAACAGAGGAACTTTTAGGTAAAGTCAGTTATGACATTACTACTTCAGCGCAAAAAAATATTGCAGGGCGCAGGTCTCTGTATATCGCTAAAGACTTAAAAAAAGGTGAAACCTTAAGCGCTGAAAATTTAAAGTCTATTCGACCCTCTTTTGGCCTTCACCCTAAATACTATGAAGCCTTATTAGGTAAAAAAGTTAATCAAGACTTGAAAAAAGGCGATAGAGCATCATTGCTGATTGTAGATGAAAAAATAAAAGTGCTTTAACTCACTTTATTCTCATTTTTTTTTAAGCCTTCATTTCGGATAATGTTCTGGTTTATGGTTAACCACTTTGGGTTTTCATCTAAACACTGTTTAATTGCAGGCCACTCTATGCTGAAAATTTCATTGTTAAAATGTTCAGTGATGAGATTGAGTAACTCTAAATCTTCAGGCTCATCTAAGGTGATACGATATTTTGATTGGTCTTCTTCATTATGAGTAAAATCATGAATATTGTAGTGTAGAGCATTCTCATAAAAATATAAGGTAGGGTGCTCTAACTGTAGCGCAGTTAATTGCTTTGAATAAAGAGCCTTAAAAAGTTCAGTATTGACTATTTCAAAATCTAAACCTTCAGCTATGCTGGGGGCTGTATGGACTATGTCATAATTATTAGTGGCCATTAGCTTTATCGCCTCATTAAGCAGTTTACCTGATATTAATGGGCAATCTGCGGTTAAACGTATAAAAAAAGTATGTTGCTTTTGGGCTAATACTTGGTAAAAGCGTTGATAAACATTCGTTTCATCGCCACGAATAAAATTAGCTCCTAAGGCATCTAATTTTGATGCCAAAAGATCGTTAGCACTATCATTAGGTATTGCAAACGTAATTTGTTCGGGACTAAAGTTTTGACATAAACGCTTGAATTGAATTTCAATCGCGGACCATTGAAAAATAGGGGTGATAACCTTATTGGGTAAACGGGTTGAGCCAAGTCTTGCTTGTATAATAATATGAAACATAAGTTCACTAATTTAAGTTATTTAAAACATAATGATGATATAAGTTTAATGGAATTAAAAAAAGAAAATATTTACTTTCGCACGTTTGGAAGTGAGGAATATGGTATGGGCCATGTTTATCGTTCACTCACACTTGCTAAAAAATTAGTCAAGCAAGAGCTTTTTAACGTTTATTTTATTTTAAAAGACACCGAGATAAAAATAATAGAGTTAATTGTGGAGCAGGGGTTTGATACGGTAGAGTTTAGCACGATAGAGCAAAGTACAAATCAAGCAGGAGCACTCATTTATGATATGCCCCTATTAGAAAAACCTTTAGTAGGTAATAGGTCTCCATTTAAGCATATTATCGCATTGGATTACTTTTACTCAGAATATGTTAGTCGTGCAATTAACCTCTTTACACATGATAAATCGATAGATGTTCCATTTAAGGTTAAAGAGGGGATAGAGTTTACGCTGCTGAATGACTCTATCTTGGATATTGAACGAAATATCACCCCTTGTATACAAAGTATTGGTAAGATATTAATTACTTTTGGCTCTTTAGATCCCCAAAACCATACCTTAAAAAGTTTGCATAGACTTACTTTTTTTACTGGTGAAATAACGATCGTTATTGGTGCTTTATTTAAGTATATTGATAAGGTAAAAGAATTTACTGCTCAATATCCCCTTTTAAATGTTGTGTTCGTTTATAGCCCCCAAGGTATTGGTTCATTCATAGCTCAAGCAGATGTTATATTTTGTGGCGGCGGCACAACTATTGCTGAGGTTATTTATATTGCCAAACCAGCAGTCGTTTACCCCCAAACTATCGCAGAGTTGTCTTTTGTAGAGAGCCTTGAAAGTAAGGGGCTGTGTTTAGTTAATCAGGCAACTTTGCCTAGCCTTGCACAGCGAGAGCAGCTCAGGCAAAATTGTTTAGGTGAATTGCTTGGGCAAGGGAGTGAACTGATTATTCACAATATTAAGGAGGTACTCAATGAATAGAAAAGATAAAGAAATTATTATTAAAAGATATCAGGATCGTTTTAATGAATATGGAAATTCCATTGATGCTTTGTCATCAGGTATTGAAGAGCGACAATGTATTCGGTTTACTTTATTAGAGCAGCTAGGCGATTTTCAGGGGAAGTCTATTCTTGATGTAGGTTGTGGCTTTGCGGACTTCTATCAGTTTTTATTATCTAAAGGATATAAAGTAAATTATACCGGTGTTGATATTGTGCCTGAATTTATTAATGAAAATATAAAAAAGTTTCAAGATGCTGACTTTTTTTGTGAGGATATCTTTGAAAGTGATTTCTTGATTAACAATAAGTTTGATTATATTGTTTGCTCGCAAGTTTTTAATAATAAACTGCAATTTACTAGTAACACTGACTTTGTAAAAGAAGTAATGGCGCAACTTTACCAATGCGCTAATGATGGCGTGGCAATTGACTTTATTACCTCTTATGTCGACTTCAAAGAAGAGCGATTATTTTACTATTCGCCAGAAGAAATGTTTTCATTTGCCAAGTCACTGACAAAAAAGGTGGTGTTACGGCATGATTACCCATTATTTGAATTTTGTGTCTTCATGTATCCAGATTTTAAAGGGTGGGGTAAAAATTAAAAAACTCATACTATCTATCGATATTGATAATGATTTTACTTCGACCCCTAGAGAAGTCAAAGCATTGACTTGGAGTGGGCTTTATCAAGGCTTACCACTACTATTACAGGCTATTGAGCATGTTGCTCTTGAATGTAATCAAATATTAAAGGTTACTCTTTTTTGTCGGGCCGATTGGCAAATTAGAGCTGCGATGGGGGATAGTGCGTGGGTTTTTAATGAAACACGCCAAGTCGTCGATGCACTCAATCTAAAAGCGACGAAAGTCGATTACCAATGGCACCCTCATTTATATAGTCTCGAAAACGATAGTTGGTCATTTACGCTAAACGAGCAAGAGCAGTGTCAGCAATTAGAAGAAATACATGCTGAATTAATTCAATCAGGCCTAGATATATCATGCTCTCGAATTGGGGAGTGCTTTTTTTCCCCTGCGGTATTACAGACCCTAGAGTATCTCGATATTTCAATCGACTCTACAGCATTACCTGGACGAGACTTAGGTTATGTAGATTGGACGTGGGCGAAAGAAACTGCTTTTTACTCTAACGTAATTACAGATAATATGACAACTAAAGCAAAGTTATTAGAAGTACCTTTTTCTATGGTACCTATTTTAGCACCTTATGAGAATGTTATACGAAAACGTTATTTGAATGTTGTTTATCAAAGCCAATATATCTTAGAAGGTATAAAAAACTATCAAGGTCAATATATCGTCACTATCGCCCATCCCTATGAGTTATTAGAGGGTAACAAACATCAATTATTAGGTGATAGTCAAAGTGTGGTTGATAATGTTAAGCAAATCATTAATTCACACGCACCTAGATCACTATTTTTAAAAGAGATTAATGTTGAATAAAGAAAAAGTATTGTTTGTTGGTGTTGGACCATTTCAAACATTAGCAATAAAGCAGCTTAAAGCAAAGGGTTACTACGTTATTGGCGTGGATGGCAGTGCTGATGCCGGTGGTAAAGATTACTGTGATGAATTTCACGTCATTAACTTTACGTTAATTGACGATTTTCTTCAGTTGGCAATGAAAAATAATGTTGTTTTTGCCATGTGTGTTGAGTGTGATCCTGCTATTTCTATCGTTAATGAAATAAACAAGCAGTTAGGTAAAAACTACTTCAATGATTATGCTTGCCAAGCGAGTGACAATAAAGAAATTACCCGTCAATTACAAAAAAAATTATGCTTACCCCACCCACAGTTTTACCACATTAATTCAGTTGAGGAGCTCTTTAGTTTATTGGCAGTTAATGGCAACTCAATAAAATCATGGGTCTTAAAACCTAAATCGTCATCAGGTAGTAGAGGTGTTGTCTTTATTGATGCAGACTCTAACTTATCGGAGTGTTATCAGCAGTCAATTGCCTATGCAAAGCATGCCGCTGAAGGTTTATTACTCGAAGAGTTTATTAAAGGAAGAGAAATAGCCCTAGATGGCTTTGTGGTTGATGGTAAAGTAAATATTCTTACCCTCTCTTATAAAGATAGAACACCAGCACCTTACTTACTCGATGAAGGTTTGTTCATTACAGCAGAGCGAAATACCGCGTTGCTTGAAAAGTGCCAGACACAGTTACATCGTTTATTTAGCGCATTGCAAGATAATATATCAAGCCCATTCCATGTAGAAATGATTTTAGGTGATAACTTTTCATTTATTGTTGAGTTTAGTTTTCGTGGTGCAGGTTTTAATGTTTTTTCAAAGTGGATTCCTGAAGTTACAGGTATTAATACAATTGAGCAGCAAGTTAATCAGATAAATTTTCAGCCGTTACTACTACCTAAACAGAGCGACTACTTTACTGAAACCCGACAAAACAATAGCTTATATATAGGTTTTTTATCTGGAAATAAAGGGGTTTTAAAGAAAGTAATTGGTGAAGAGGAAATTAGAAGGCATCCTAAAATATTAGCGTATGAGTTCTACCCTCAAGTAGGCCAGCAAATCAATCCCTTAACTTCCGGGGCAGATAGAGTAGGTTATATTGCTGTGGAAGCTGATGACTACTTAAGTGCAAAATCCTTGTTTAAGGAGCTTGCAAATAAATTGGTACTAACTTATGACTGATTATGAAAGTGTTTGTCAAGTATTCAAGCAACAATCAGCAATTGATTTTATTATACCTGCAGGGAGGGCGAACACACTCCTGTATGCATTTTTTAAAACGTTACCTGAAAAATCTACGATTATTTTCCCTGAAATTATGTGTCCTAGCCCACTTTTTGTTGCGGACCTTGCTGGTGTAGAAGCCCAGTTATGCGATGTAGATAGCAGCACAGGTTTACTTGATATTCATGCATTAAGAAGAATTGTTTCAGAAAACCCCAAGCAAGTGAGTGCAGTTCTGAGTGTTAACTTATATGGTTTACGACCTAATAATCATGAGATATATGATTTTTGTCGAGCTAATAATATAACCCTTATTGAAGATGCTGCACAAGGATTTGATTTTGAAAGCTTATCGTCTGACGTGGATTTTTCAATTTTAAGTTTTGGAAATAAAAAAACACTCGATCTTGGCGGAGGAGGCCTACTGCTAACAAAAAATAAAGAAATTTATCAAGCAGTAACTGCTGAATTAACCAAAGTAAGAGTCTCCGATCCTGCAATTATACTCAAATTAAGTCAGGATTATTCAGCGTTATATTATCGCTTTCAAGAAATGGAATCGTACAGAGTCGGCAGCCAAAAATGCTTTGCTGGCTTTTCATCTCTATTTTCTGATCTTTATTTTCCAGCAAAAGATACCATTGATTTTGGTTTATTATTAGCTCGTCTACGTGAATTGCCAAAAGATAAAGAGCAGCGTTTATTTTGGGTTAAGCGATATAATGATTTGTTTGCAAGGATGAAAGGTTTTACTTTACTTGATAATCTAGAGAGTCAAGGCAGTTATTGGCGTTACTCTGTACTGATAGCTGAAGATAAAAGAAGAGGTTTTACTGATTATATAAGAGATAAAGGGATTGATGTTTCGTGTTGGTACCCTAGTTTAGAGAAACTGGGATTTAATCATCGGTTCTTAACGGTAAAACAAAAAAGTTCTTTTGGTGAGTCAGTATTAAATTTTTGGTTAGAAGATATGACTAATGAAAAATTTACTTACCTAGAAACATGTATCGAAGCTTATATTGGGAGTTAATATGAATAGAAAAATTGACATTCTTGATTGTACATTACGTGATGGTAGCTATTTAATTAACTTTCAATTTAACTGTCATGATACTGGTTTTATCTCTAATGCTTTAGAAGATGCAGGTATCAAGTATATTGAAGTTGGACATGGCCTAGGTTTAGATGCTGCAAATAGTAAAGGAAAGTCACTTGAAGATGATATTGCCTATATTAAGTCAGCCAAGGCCGGTACAAAAAACGCATTGATTGGGGTCTTCTTTATTCCAGGAATAGGCCAGTTAGCGAGTATTAAAAAAGCGCTAGATTCAGGTTTAGACTTCATTCGTATTGGAGTAAATGTTTTTGACTATAAACAAGCAAAAGAGACTGTTGAATATGCCAAATCATTAGGGTTAGAAGTCTGGATTAATTTAATGAAGACCTATGCAATGCCCTATGAGGAGTTTAAACTTCTTTGCCTCGATATCAATGACTATGGAGCCGACAAACTAGCAGTTGTAGATTCCGCCGGAGGAATGACTCCTTCACAAGTGACTAGGTATGTTGAAATAGCGAAAAATAACACTCATTACTCAATTGGATTTCATGGACATAATAATTTGCAAATGGCTATTGCTAACTGTTTAGCTGCTGTTGAAGCGGGCGCAGATAGTGTTGATACGACTTTATATGGTATGGGAAGGAACGGTGGTAACGCAGCGACAGAGATTATCTCAGCTTTATTAACAAGAGAGGGATACAATGTTGGTGGCTGTAATAATGAAAGGTTAATAGAGTTAGCAGATAAAGTTATTGCCCCTATAGCGCCGATAGAAGGACGTGATTATTCTGTTGAACTGGCTTCAGGTATCAATTATTTTCATTCAAGTTATTTAAACATAGTGAACAGTGTTGCTATAAAGAATGAAATAGACCCTTTTAAAATAATTTTATCTTTACCCAGTGAAAGTCACAAAGTTGTGACCAATAAAATGTGTCAACAAACAGTGTCTAATTTGAGTGCACAGCAAAATCATTCATTTAAAAGGTCATTGGTTTATTCTGATCGAGTATATGTTAACTCACTGACAAAGTTAAAGGAGTACTTGTGTGAAGTTGCAGCTAAAACGAAGAAAGAAGCAGTAATAAGTATTGCTTTAAATAAAGAGTTAACAAGTGCAAAAAATGGTGAATATCGAATTAGCTCGATTACTGCTATAGAGGGAAGTCTTGTAGCTCATATTGAGATTGCTGACAAAGAAATAGCTGAATATATTATCCATGAACTAGAAAATGAAGTTAAATACTGGGTCTTGGAAAATGCACTTTATCAATGTGTAGTATCTATTTCAGGGCAATCTAAGATCCTTTATTACAATGAAAAATTACTTATTGATAGTGTTTTATATAATGAGTTGTCGCTAACAGGTGAAAGTATATTGTGTATTAATGATGATTTATCACAAACGCCAATTAAAGACTCTGAATTTTCATCAATAGCTAAGGGATTATCTGTTAACGAAAATAAAAACATAAAGTATATTCTGTCTGAAAAAGTTAACACTATTTCGCCTAAACTACTGGCTAATATCAGTGAGAATAGCGTTATTATTCTACTAACTCAGTGTGTAATAGAGCAGGGCAGCTGGAAGATCATTAATCAAAAAAAAGTAACGTTAATTAGATTAAATTATACCAAGTCTTTAGCTTATGATATTAAGAGAGTGATTAACTATTATCAATCTATTTACTTATCGAGAGGGAAAAAAGAAGTTGATGGTATTCAAGTTGTATCTGCGGGTGTAATTGCTGAAAAAGGCACTACAATTGTAGATGATATTATTTCACCTACAATGATTATAGGTGAAACAGATGGTCAAGGGGGAGTTTTAAACAACCCGATAACTGAATCACGTTATCAAGTTGTTAGTGATGTGATTTTAAATGGAAAATCACATTAGACTGTCGAATTAATATTAATCCCTTCCATTCGTAACTGATACGCTTTTATATATCAGTTACGAAAATCTCTTTAAACATAGCCACAACTTTTGCTACTGTTTCAGGGGTTACATGTCGGCTGTCTTCATCCCAAGCATCTTTACAACACTCAGTTACCATTTCATAGCTTGGTAAGTAATACATATCAGGATTATTTGTTACAAGCTGATCTGCTGCTACCCTAAGCACCGCTTTTGAATGGCAATTAGCACTAATAATATGTTGTTCATCTGCTCTTCCTGTTGCAAGGAATGGGATTGGTGAAACACTAATAATTAGCTTAAACTTAGGGTTATTAGCCTTAATTATGTCAAAAAATGTTTGAATGTTATGAACGTTTTCTTCAACAGTTAACGTTTTATGTTTAACACATTGGTAGGTATTATTGCGTGGGTTTCTCGACATTACAGTACCATCATGTAATTCCCAGCACTCATTTAAACCTAAGGTGACTACAAAGACCTCACAGCTTAGAAAAGCTTCTTTCACTGCTTCTATATGTCTTTCGTAGTCAGCTAAGTAAGCTTCTTGACTATTAAAAAATACATTTTCTCGATAGGGGTCAAGGTAATGACCTGTTTCTGACGCGAATAACAATTTTTCAAACTTTTTTATACCGAAGGCTTTTTCTGCTAATTGTTTAAAACTTGGTGTATTGAATAATATTCCATAATTAGCACAGAATTTGGCAATAGTATCGCCGGGTTGATAGCCATCAATAACTACGCCACTGTTAACGTTATCATTTCTTTCTGTAATGACGTAATTATATCCTGCTTCTTGAAAGTGTTTAGCTATTTCAAATGCAAAACAACTTCCTGCAGAGCCTATTGGTGTATTCATATCCATTACCGGCTCTTTTTTGACGTAGGGTAGTAAATCAAATTTTGATACCGGATGTTTATCATGAAGAGGGTTTGGCCAAAAAACGCCTTTAGGATCAGGTTTTTTATTAATATTATAACGGCTACAACTATCAATATAGGTTCGTTCATATTGACAAATATTATTTAGAATTCTAGGCCATGATTCTTCGGTTATATTGTCGGGCTTTATTTGCTCAATAACAGCTTGTTTAATAAATTTTAATAATTCAAATAAAGAGTTAAACTGTTTAAACTCAGGATCGGCTTCGTTAATATGATCAGCGAACATTTTCGCCACTGCATTATCATTGATTATGACATCGAGTAAATAATATAAGTGATTAACATTATTAATTATGTTATTTAAAGGGAACTCTATTAATTCGTCAGACTTTTGTTGGTGTTGAGTGAACTTTTTACAAACCTCAGGAAAACCGTCAAAAGAAAGACTTATTGCAGCGGGAAAAAAATATTTTTCAGCGATAGTTTTCCATGATACTTCACTTGGAACGATACAAAATGTTAGTGCATATCTAGTTTTCCCCTCCATTGGCGGTGTTGCTCTATGAGCTAGCTGATTAGGGTTAAATATTAAAGTGTCGCCTGCATTAGCCTTAAAAAACTCCGGTGAAAAATCAATATTAAAATGATCACAAAGTGGCTTGATGTCGATACTTCTTTTAGCAACATTGTTGAATATGTAGCCAACTTTTTTAAGTTCGGTAGATGTTTTGTGATCTAGTATTGCAGTTTCGCTTCCATGCTCATCATAGCCGTTTAGGTAAGTAATCATTTTTAAGTGACGGGTCGGGCCTCCATCACAATGCCATTTTGTATAATAAAACTCATCTTCATTGTGTTTTTCAATTTTATATACAGCCCACCACATAATACAATATTCACTGTTAAAGTATGAACGAATGTGTTCATCAACTTCGTCAGTCATGAAATGAGCAATAAATGACTTTAATACCTCTGGCTTATGAAAAGATTCTTTATCTTTATTGAACTCTGAAATGATCACTTCAGTCAATTGTGGTGGCACATGTGCTCTTATTGTGTGCTGATGTTCGGTTATTAAAGGGGTATTTATAGTCGTTCGATTATAACGCGTTTTTGCTCGATGGTTTAATTGTTGGTACCCTTGGTCGATATCATGATATTGAAAATCATTTTTGTATGAATTTTCAATTAAAGAGTACTCATTGTTTTCAATTGTGAGTGTCTGCTCAGCAAAAATTTTAGCCATGTTATTTACCTAGTTTATATGGGGTAGAACAACATTCAAGCAGTAAACGTGCCATGTTTTGTTGTTTATTGTGACTTCCACAGTGATGGGTTGATTAAACTCTGTTCTACCCTAGATAGTTGTGAAAAGTCATATGGGATAACTTTATTAAATATAGCGACTACTTGTTGCATCTCAGTCAATGAACTAACACCGATAACAAACTTATCAACAAAATCTTGATTTTTTGCGAAAGAGAGACATGCCTCAAGAGGAGAGTATTCTAGTTCAAATATATATTTACTTAATTCCTCAAAAGCTGATGAGTATGGGGAAAAAGACTTTGGTCTATGTTGTTCCCCCATGAGCAATAACCCTTGTAAAAATAATGATCTGGCGTGTAACTCTATCTGCTTTTCTTCTAAAATTGATTTTATGCTTGGAGAAGAAAAGCGTTGGTCAAAAATGTTCAGCGGTACTTGTACAATATCGATATCAAAGCTATTGATGATAGTAATTAATTGTTTGGGGTGGTATACAGAGACACCAATCTTCTTGCATAACCCTTTATTTTTAAGCGATATTAAGTTGTGGTAATTTTGTTTGGCATTACTAGAGAGTAAATCATTAGCATTGTGAAGCATAACCGCGTAGACCGACGAGCTTTGTAAATGGGTTAAAGATAATGTCAGTTGCTGTTCGTAATATGTTGGAGAATGTTCTTTTGTTGAAATTTTTGTGATGATCTCAAGTGGTGATGTAAGCACTTGCTTGGCGTTACCAATTGATTTCTCACTGTCCCCATAACCACTTGCTGTGTCTAACGTATTTATATTGTTACGCTGAGAAAAATTAATAATATTATTAATTTCTTGTTGCGATATTTTTCCATTTTTATTGGATATACCGTAATCTAAGCCAAACTGAGCAGTACCTAGTGCAAGTTTCATAATAATTCAATAATGGTATCGATGACGTACTGTTGTTCGTCAGATGAAAGTTCAGGGTATAAAGGTAAGGAGATAGCCCGTTGATAATAGTTTTCTGCCACAGGGAAGTCGCCAACAGAAAAACCTAAATTTTGATAATAAGGCTGAGTATGAATAGGAATGTAATGAACATGAGCAAATATTTTTCTAGCTCTTAGTGTGGTAATTATCCTTTCATGTTGGTCTATATCAGCAGTGTCTAAGAGGACAATATATAGATGATAAGATGAATAAGTACTTTTAGTCGCAGATAATGGCGTTAATTTTGTTGCTGAAAAAGCCTTATCATAGATTTTAGCAATGTTATTTCGTTGCTGAACAAAAGTATCTAACTTTGTTAATTGGCTAATGCCGAGCGCTGCTTGCAATTCGCTCATTCTGTAGTTAAAACCTAAAGCAATTTGTTGGTAATACCAAGGACCATCACTTTCACCTACCATTAACTCCTTATCAGCGGTTACCCCATGGCTTCGATATAAACGTAGCTTTTCTATTAATGCCGCCGAATTAGTTAAAGCTATGCCACCTTCAGCTGTTGTGATGATCTTTACAGGATGAAAGCTAAAAACGGTAATGTCTGAGTACTGACAATTACCAACAGGGGCATCAAGATAGCGAGCGCCAATAGCATGCGAAGCATCTTCAATAATGGAAAAGTGATAGATATCGGCTAATGCTTTTATGGTCTTCATATCGCAAGATTGCCCGGCTAAATGCACAGCAATAATAACTTTAGGCAAGGTGTTATTTTTCTTTGCCTCTGCTAATTTATGTTTCAGTGCAGTGGTGCAAAGGTTTCCTGAAGTGATATCAATATCTATAAAATCAACCGTTGCCCCACAGTACAAGGCACAATTGGCCGAAGCAACAAAAGAAATAGGAGAAGTCCAGACAATATCTCCTTTATTAACGTCTAAGGCAAGGCAGGCTATATGCAGGGCCGAAGTGGCACTATTTACCGCACATGCATAAGAGCTTTGGCAGTACAGTGCTATTTGTTCTTCAAATCTAGGTACTTGTGGCCCTTGAGTAAGATAATCAGAAGATAAGACTTCGATAACGCTGTTTATATCTTCCTGACTGATTTTTTGTTTGCCGTAAGGGATCATTCATCATCCATGGTATTAAAACTGAGCAGCTCATTTTGGGTCAAGAAATACTCATTGTTTTTTGAATTATATTCAAAACCCGGTTCGACAATGCTGCCACTTTCATTGAGGGCATTATGGGTAAAGTCATTACTTCTACTTGAAAAGCTAATACTAGGGGCAATAACAAAATGGTCATCGTACTCGTAAGTATGGTATGAGTTATCGGCAGGGCACATAATTTCATGTAGCTTTTCACCTGGGCGTATGCCGATAATCTTTATTGACAATTGTGGAGCCATTGCTTTTGCTAGATCCATTACGCGCATTGAAGGTATTTTAGGGATAAAAATTTCACCGCCAAGCATACGTTCAAAGTTTTTTAAAACAAAGTCGACACCATCTTGCAATGTGATCCAAAAGCGGGTCATTTCATCATGGGTAACGGGAAGTTCAGTTGCCCCTTCATTGATAAGTTTTTGAAAGAAAGGCACAACAGAGCCTCTAGAGCCAACAACATTACCATACCGTACTACCGAAAAAATGGTTTTATGACCACCTGATATGTTATTAGCAGCCACAAATAGTTTGTCTGAAGCTAACTTTGTTGCTCCATATAGATTAATTGGATTTGCGGCCTTGTCTGTTGAAAGTGCGATAACTCTTTCAACATTGTTAGCCAAGGCAGCATTAATAACATTCTCAGCACCATTGATATTTGTTTTAATACATTCCATTGGATTGTATTCAGCTGCGGGTACATGTTTTAATGCTGCAGCATGAATAACATAATCAACACCATTCATGGCTTGTGTTAGACGTTCTTTATCGCGAACATCGCCAATAAAATAACGCATGCAAGGCTGATTAAAGTCTTGTTGCATTTCAAATTGCTTTAATTCATCGCGAGAATATATGATGATCTTTTTTGGCGTGTATTCTTTTAATAGTGTTTTGACGTACTTCTTTCCAAAAGAACCCGTTCCACCAGTGATGAGAATGTTTTTATTGTTGAACATTACTTTAGATACCTTTTGGGTTGTTAGCTTTATAATTAGTAAACGTAATTTACAGAGCTATTTCATTTAGTTATTAGGGGGGAAGTTATCCCTACTTATTACAGGGGCTAGTTCTGTAGCTTCTACATAATACTTTAATTATCTACCCCGTTTAGCTTAACCTTTATTTTAAATAACTTTTTTAATAATTTGTAGATGCTTAGCCAGTCATTTTATACTGTAATATATATAGCATATTATGTACCAACTGTTTTTAATTTAAATGTATTGGAAGAATAACATGATGAGTTTATTAAAGTCAGCCAACCCTTTTTTTTGTAGTGCGGATTTGCTAATGCAGCATAGTAAAAGTTAAAAAATATTATAATTATTAATTTGTTAGTTAATAATATTGTTCTAGGTCAATTTTTTACTCCTATGTTCGACTTATTAAGAATTTGAGGGATATTTCAAATCTATTGTTCTCTATGGAATGGTTTAAAGTAAATTAGATATTTTATCATAAAGATCTGTGGCTTGACTATTAGTTAGGTTGCCAATCGCTTTAGCTCTACCAATAGATGAACTCACTCGAATGACCTCATTGGCGATATCTGAAATTTTACTTGAGGTCTCTATTTGCATTTCTTTTTGTTGCTTTTCCAAACCGAGAGTTGAAATTTTTACGACATCGTCGGCAAAGACACCTAATGGAGGTTTTAATGGGGAAGGCTTGGCCAGATTAGGATTTTTATTAGTGACAGCACGCGCTATATCACTACTTGCTGTTAGTGGGTTCATGACAGACATAATAACCTCAGCCCAATTTTTTTCTGATACACCCCTTAAGTATAGTTTGTTTTTTGATGGTTGATTTATTCGTGTTTATTCAGAGCGGTATGTTCAGAATTTCATTTAATGGCTAATTTAATATTTCTTATAGAGGTTACTTACTTTTTTACTCTTTTTTAACTTAAGTACTCGTGTGGCAAGTGCTTGTTTGTGATTATTTGATTTTAAGATGAGTTGCTGATCAAGTAATACCATTTTATTGATGAGTACTAATTGCGCTTCAAGCTGCTCTTTTGTGTGTGTTTCAAACAATGTAATTATAAGGGATTTTCGATAGGCAACTAACTCGAGTAATTGTTCGTCAGTAATTGGTATTTGCTTTAGGTTTTCTGAGGTATTGACAGCTAAGATCGTTTTGTTTTCAGGAATATCTATATTCTTTAAGCTTTCAATATGAAGATCAAATTGCGACAGTAACTGCCGCGAGACCTCAATGATAACTTCGAGACTATTTTTTGCTTTGTTAGGCACTAAAAGCTTACCTTTCCTTGCTCTGCTGGTGGAATAGCATCCCAGCCCGACTTTATCGGTATGATGATCTGTGCAACTTCGTTCAGGAGATCAATATCATTATTAGTGTTCGCTTCAAATAATTTCTCAGAACAAAAGTTATATAATGCTGATAAATTACCTGAAATCTCACCACCTTTTTCATGATCTAAAGAGCCTTCTAAAACACCGACTATAGCTATAGCATTTGAGATTTGCTCACCTTTTTTAGCATAGTTATTTTGAGAAATTGCTCCTTTAGCTGTTGCGATATTATCTAATAGTTTTTGAAATAACATTGCAACTAACTGGTAAGGCGAGGCCTCGCCAGCATTACTAACCGTGGTTTGTTGATATTTTTTTAATGATAAATGAGCCATTACCTACTCCAAAAAATCATAACATCTATTATGTGTTATATATTAAAAGCATGTTTTTGTCACTTTAAGAAAGCTAGGCTTTACTTCTCGACGACTGTGAATGCGTATTGCTTATTAGTGAAACTAATTATTTGTTATTGAATTATTATTAACAACAACAGAAAGGCCTTCGTTTTGAGCTTTTTTAAATGCTTCAATTAATACTGAATGATTGATATCTTCAATATTTTCGATAAGGCCATTGTCAGTGATCTCAATGTTATCCCAGCCCCTATCAACAAGATACTTTTCTATATCAACCAATTGAGTATTTAAATCATCACTTTTAACAAACATATTAAAACCATGTCTATTGCCTTTAATTTGTTCACCGCTAGTAAGCATAAATTCAGCGCTACCATTTAATATTAGCATTATATTATCCAATTATTATAAAAGTCTATAATTAGGTATTCATGAATTGTGCCATTTTTTTTTGACGCTTAGTAAAGGAATTAAAATAATCGATTAATTGGACTTAATACGCAGGAGCACAGTTTATTTACTTTTACTGTAAAAGTTGCAACATTAACTCCGGAACTGCCTGAGCTTGGCTCATCATTGCTGTGGTTGCCTGTTGTTTAATTTGTTGTGAAGTTAATTGGGCTGTTTCTTGCGCAAAATCAGTATCTTGAATTCTAGATCGACTTTCCATTACATTTTGCTCAATGTTAGCGAGGTTACTCATGGTATGTTCAAGTCTATTAACAAACGCACCAAGGTGAGTTCTTTGATTATCAACAAACTGCAAAGCTGTATCTATAAGTCCCGTTGCGAATTGTGAATCTGCCACTAAATCAACACCATCTAAACCAATGTTGTCGCTTGAAAACCCAGCGACATTTACATTTAATGTTTGCTCTGCATCTGCGCCAATTTGAAAGGAGGTTGTTTTACCGCTAATGGTTACTGCTGAACTGTAGTCTTCTAAAGCGACTTCATTAAAACTGGTAGGGTCCCAGTTAGTACCAGGGCCAAAATCTGTATCGGTGCTGTTATCATCACCACTAACAAAGTAGCTATCAAAATTTGCTGTAGTTTTTGCGCTGCTAGCACCCACAATGGTTTCTTCACGACTGGGCCCACCTGCGGCGTCTAAACCACCGAAAGCACCATTATCGGCATTGCTTGTATTTATACTGGCTGTTACAAAGTCTTCAAAAGTAGTACCTGCCATTAAAGTGGTTTGTAATGCCGCATTACTAGCAAAAGTACCTTGTGCAGCAAGGGCAGCATCAAAGGTGTTACCAGCAGATAAGCTTGTCATTATATCCTTGATGCCGGTTTCGCCTATCTGATCTTCTAAATACCTCATGGTAATATAACCGCCTGAATATACACCAGCCACTTCACCCGCAGTTGGAGAGGCACCTAACGAGGCAGTACTAGTGAAAATAGTATTTAATTCAGATTTTATATCAGAAAGACCGCCGGGTAGTCCTGCAATATCTGTGGCTACTCTGTCGTCAGCACCACTCACAGCTTCAGCAGTGCCTTCTCTAAACCAAATTGGAGTCGAAGGTAAATTCATTTGATTAGCCATTACAGCATGGGTCATTTCATGGAGTAATGTTGATTTTAAAGTTTTTACTTTAGCGGCATCTAATGTAGAAAAGTCATCTAAATCTATAGTCATTACTAATTCAGTACCAGTGGCACCACCGAGGTAAGAAACGGAGGCGAGTTTTCCATTAGCCCCATCGATATTCTCAAGATCAATTTTCATTTTTGCGCCGTCACCAGACAAACCAAGCACACTTTGCAGAATATTTTCTGATTCGGCCAATACACCGCTTTGCAAAACACCAAGAATGTTTCTTTCGGCTTCATTGGCACCACCTAAACCTACCCGACTGGTTTGATCAAATACTTTATTTCCACCAAAGGTTGTCGTTTCATTAATTCGATCTAATTCTTGTTTTAGTTGTTCGCTTTCTTTATTTAGTGCAGCTTTATCATCATTTGATAAAACACCATTACTGGCTTGTAATGAAAGGTCGCGCATTCTAAATAAAATATTGGTGACCTCTTCTAACGCCCCCTCTGTTGTTTGAGCAAGTGATACACCATCACTAGCATTACGTTGAGCAACGTTTAACCCATTAACTTGTGAGGTTAGTCTATTAGATATTTGTAAGCCTGCAGCGTCATCAGCTGCCGAGTTAATACGCATACCAGATGACAAGCGAGCGAAAGATGTAGACAACTGATTAGAATTGTCTGCAAGCTTACGCTGTAAAAATATGCTTGTTATGTTGGTATTTATGCTGCTCACGTAAATATCATCTTCAATAAATAGGTGCAATAGTTGTTTATCGGCAGGTTATTATATTTCTTTAGCTTGAGGTGGGTGATATTTGTACAGGAGAGGTGAGTGATTGTGATATCTGACAAATAAATGACAGGTAAGCGTCAAGTTTTTGTTGCTTAAAATTATTTTACAGCTAAAATTGCTTTTGAAGCTATAAAAGAGCATTAAAAATAGTACGTTAGCATTAACAGTGAAGAGTTAAGTATGAGTGATAGTCAAGTAGTTACATCTGTAGTATCAGGTCATAAACAAATCCTAGTCGTTGATAGTGACGCTGCTAGAAGCCAGCAACTTAGCACAGTTCTTGCTTTTATTGGTGAACATTTTATTCATTGCTCCCAAGAGCAAGCAAGTGAGCATTTAACTAATAATAGCCATCTGCTTTCAGTAATATTAACGGGTAATGTCAGTAGTGACTGCTCAGCTTTAATTAAAGCTAACCCGAGTGTGCCATTCATTCTCCATGATGTACTTGATGCCAATGAGCTATCACTTAACGTTAATGTTATTGGTATACTCGCTGCGCCACTTAATTATGCTCAACTTACTGAGCTTATTCATCATTGCCATCAATATCACAATAAATTGCCTCGCAGAGGCCTCAAGCTAAACTCTACTCCGCTATTTCGTTCATTAGTTGGTTCGAGTGAGCCGATGGCACAAGTGCGTTTTTTGATTGAGCAAGTGGCGAAAACACCCGCAAGTGTTCTGGTTCTTGGAGAATCTGGAACAGGTAAAGAAGTGGTTGCTCGAAACATTCATAACTTGTCCGAACGCTCAAAAGAAGCCTTTGTACCTATTAATTGTGGTGCCATTCCAGCTGAATTGCTTGAAAGTGAGTTGTTTGGTCATGAAAAAGGTGCTTTTACCGGTGCTATTTCTACCCGAAAAGGGCGTTTTGAATTAGCTGAAGGCGGAACGCTCTTTCTAGATGAAATTGGCGATATGCCACAACCAATGCAAGTGAAACTGCTAAGGGTTCTACAAGAACGTACCTTTGAACGTGTTGGCGGCAGTAAAAGTATAAAAGCCAATGTACGCATTGTTGCTGCTACTCACCAAGATTTAGAAGTAATGATTAAAGAAGGTGGTTTTAGGGAAGATTTATTCTATCGTTTAAATGTTTTCCCAATAGAAACTCCATCATTGCGCGAACGAAAAGAAGATATTCCATTACTCTTGAAGGAGTTGCTAACTCGTTTTGAGAATGAGCAGGATAAAACAGTACGTTTTACTGAAAATGCTATTGAATCGTTAATGGAACATGCGTGGCCTGGCAATGTGCGAGAATTATCTAATTTGATTGAACGTATGTTAATTATGTACGGTGAGCAAATTGTAGATGTTGCAGAATTACCGCTAAAATACCAACATATTGATGTGCAGGCCTATAATCCTGAGTACCCAGAAGAGTTACAAGAGCAAGATGCCATCAATGAACTATTCTCTGGTTTTGATTATGACGACGACAGTGACGAAACTGAAAATGACGAGTTAATGTCTACAAGTGATGTGAATAATGCTCACGATATGGTCAATACATCGATACTACCTAGTGACGGTTTGAATTTAAAAGAGCATTTAGCAGATCTTGAAGTCTCTTTGATTAAACAGTCATTAATTAAGCACGATTATGTGGTGGCTAGAGCGGCAGAAACACTTGGTATGCGCAGAACCACCTTGGTTGAGAAAATGCGTAAATATGAACTAAACAAACCGAGTGAGTAGCTTAGATTAGGGCTGTTTGGTCAATAGATTGACAGTGTATGACTAAGTATTTAGTGAAGGTTTTGTTTTTATTTAATTGATATTTAAAGGAAAAATAATGGCATAGTAAGTGCTAGATAGGTACTAGATAGTTTTTTTGAGTACCTATGTATGGCACAAGTTATGGCACAAGCAAGCACTGCAGTAATTCCTAGTATTATGCCTTTAGCAAGGGAAGAAAACGACAATGCATCGTTTCATTCTATTAATGTTATCGGGACAAGTAAGCCTTCAATACTTGAGCGTGAAGCCTTTTCGGGTGAATTAGCTGCATTGAGAGCACAAGTTACTCAAAGTACCAAGCCTAAACTTTCAGTGGACTCTATCGATCAGACAAGTCATTTCCATCAATCAAACTCAGAAAAACACTCATCAAGTGCTAATCAATTAGCCGATCAATTAATTGAAGTGATGCCAACGGGCTTAGTTATGCTCGATGGTAACGGTATAGTGGTTAAAATAAATCAGGTGGCTAGAGATTTGCTCGATGAGCCAATTCTAGGTCAACCTTGGTTCAACGTTATTGCCCGCTCATTCAACCCACGTGAAGATGATTGGCATGAGATATCTCTTAAAGATGGTCGCCGAGTGAAGCTCGAGATCACTAGCTTAGGCTCACAGCCGGGACAGTTGATCATGATTACAGACTTAACAGAAACCCGCTTATTACAAGACAAATTATCGCAAATGCAACGCCTTTCTTCGCTGGGTAAAATGGTATCAACGCTTGCTCATCAAATTCGTACCCCCCTGTCTGCAGCGATTTTATACAGTGAAAATTTATCAAGCAATAAGCTAGCCGATCCTGCACGACTCAAATTTCAGGGGAAATTAAATGACCGTTTGCATGATTTAGAGCAACAAGTAAATGACATGTTGTTATTTTCTAAAAGTGGCACCGAGCAAGTGGTTGCACCGGTCGGTATAAGTGCACTTATTAATGATTCGGTAAGTTCAATGGATGCATTGCTTGATAAAGGCAATACCAAGGTAAAAATACAATTACCTGAAAACGAGCTTTATATTTTAGGTAATAAAAATGCCCTAACGGGTGCTATTCAAAACTTATTGCACAACTCCCTGCAAGCAATGAATGCTAATAAAACCGTGCAGCCCTTAATAAATATTCAAATATATAGCCAAGCTAGCCACCTCTACTTTAGTGTTAAAGATAATGGTCCAGGTATTGATAGCGATAGTGTCGAAAAAATATTCCAGCCTTTTTATACTTCAAGTAGTAAAGGCACTGGGCTTGGTTTACCTGTTGTTAAGTCGGTGGTAAATGCCCATCAAGGTGAAGTGAGTATCATTAGTCAAACGGGTGAAGGCGCACACTTTGTTATTAAACTGCCTTTGTTAGAGCAAGGCGCTGAACCTAAAAATAATGTGATGGGAGAAACTCATGACTGTTCATAAAGTTCTTGTCGTTGAAGATGATGAAGGTTTGCGTGAGGCATTAGTCGATACGCTATCATTAGCAGGTTATAACTGTGTAGAAGCTGACTCAGGTGAAAGCGCATTATTAGTGTTGAAAAACCATCAAGTAGATATTGTCGTCAGTGATGTGCAAATGGGTGGTATGTCAGGTTTATCACTATTGAAAAGTATTAAAAATCAGCAAAGTAATTTACCCGTGCTCTTGATGACTGCCTATGGAACGATTGATGATGCTGTACAAGCTATGCAAGATGGAGCATGCAACTATATTGCTAAGCCTTTTGCGCCGCAAGTACTACTCAATATGGTAAGCCAATACATTCCACCAAAAGTTGTTAATAAAAATGATCCCATTGTTGCTGACAAACGTTCCTTAGAGTTACTTACGTTGGCTAAGAAGGTGGCGAGTACTGAAGCGTCTGTTATGATCCTTGGGCCAAGTGGCTCGGGTAAAGAGGTGTTAGCACAATATGTGCATAATCACTCCAAACGAAGTGCAGGTGCCTTTATCGCAATAAACTGTGCGGCAATTCCTGAAAACATGCTTGAAGCAACATTATTTGGTTATGAAAAAGGTGCATTTACCGGCGCAATTCAAGCTTGCCCAGGTAAGTTTGAGCAAGCCCAAGGTGGTACCATTTTACTTGATGAAATTACCGAAATGGATTTGGGCTTACAAGCCAAGATTTTACGGGTATTACAAGAACGTGAAGTAGAGCGCTTAGGTGGAAGAAAAACCATTAGTCTTGATGTCCGCGTTATTGCAACGAGTAACCGAGATTTAAAAGAAGCGGTAAGTGAAGGACTATTTCGAGAAGATCTCTATTATCGCTTGAATGTATTTCCATTATCTTGGTTACCATTATCGCAAAGAATTGATGATATTTTTGTACTTGCCCAGCATTTAGTTTCTCGACATTGTCAAAATAATGGCGAAAGCATTCCTGAGTTTTCAGGTGCAGCGCGTAGTAAGCTCAATGCATACCATTGGCCAGGTAATGTTCGTGAATTAGATAATGTTATCCAACGAGCACTGATTTTACATACCAATAAACTGATTGATGCAGGTGATTTACTGATTGAAAATTTTGATACTGCCATCATGGAAGTAGAGCCTGAAAAAGAAGTTATCAAAGAAGATAAACTCGGTAGTGAGCTCAAACTACAAGAGCATCAGATTATCTTAGATACCTTACTTGCTTGCCATGGCAGCCGTAAAGCTGTTGCGGAACGTTTAGGTATTAGCCCGCGTACGTTACGGTATAAAATTGCTAAAATGCGTGACTCAGGCATCGAGATCCCGGCATAAATTTATTTAAGGCTATCATTGAGCTAGCCTTGATTTATCCAGTGAACATGAAAAGAATAGAGTGTATAATTCCCATCTTTGCTTCCCTGCTATAATTGACTAACTCGGTGATGAACTAGTCTTACTTATCCTTTCTATAGAACTCCATAGCTAAAATTATTTCTTTTGGCACTATGCTTGCAACCTCACTGTATATCTTGTTTAAAGTTAAAAAATTGACAAAAGTGAGCGCCCTATGGATATCAAAAGTAATTCTCTTTATAGCCAAATGCAAAGTATGTCTCTACAGGCCATGGGTAATAAACCACCTGCAATTGATGTTGACGCGATTGGTATCAATGGTACGGCAAGTAATACTGTTGGTAAAATTAATGAATCTACTAGCAATTTTGGCGATATGCTCACTAGCGCACTTAACAGTGTAAATGATTTACAAAAAGACTCTGGTGCAAAGAAAAGGGCTTTTGAAATGGGCGATAGTAATGTCACCCTTGCTGAAGTCATGGTAGCCTCATCTAAATCGGGCATTGCCCTTGATGCAACTGTGCAAATACGAAATAAATTTGTTGAAGCATATAAAGAAATAATGAGCATGCCAGTCTAATTTAACTGGTCTAAATCAATCATAACCACGTTACTTTTTAGTTAAGGTAAGAGCGGAATAGGCAAGCTGTTGTATATATTCATCAATCAAGTGCCTTGTTATAATTGATCTATCCTCAGTTAAATCTGAGTTGAAAACTAATAGAGTATACCTAATAAGTTTTTCCATCATCGTTCTAAAGAAATTAATAAGTACAGCGGAGAAGTAAAGTGTCTGATACAAACGCAATGGTTACAGCTGATAGTAATGGCGACATGCTCGCTAATGAAGCTGATAATGCGGGTATGGAAGAGCAAAAGTCAGGCTTTTCTGCCTCATTAGGCAATGTAGATATTTTACGCCAAATCACTATAGTCGTTGCGTTAACCATTTGTTTAGCGATTGCAGTCTTTGTTATTATGCTTGCCAATGAGCCAGAATATCGTTTCTTAACTAAGCTGCCAACAAAACAATTAATTACTACGATGGACTTTCTTGATGCCAATCAAGTGGAGTACAGTCAAGAAAATAACACTATTTCAGTACCTGCAGATGAATACCAAAATATTAAGCTGTTGTTGGCTCGAGAGGGATTAACTGACGAGCCGTCACAAGGTGAAGATATTTTAATGAAAGATATGGGCTTTGGTGTTAGTCAGCGCCTTGAGCGAGAAAGATTAAAATATGGCCGAGAACAACAAATATCTAAAACGATAGAGCAGTTAAAAAGCATCAGCCGCGCTAAAGTATTATTGGCTATTCCACGTGAAAACATATTTGCCCGTCGCGAAAAAAATCCTTCAGCTACCGTAGTTGTTAATATGCAACGTGGTAAAATTCTTTCAGAAGAAGAAGTTGATGCAGTAGTTGATATTGTCGCCTCTGCGGTACAGGGCTTAACGCCTAATCGCGTTACTGTTACTGATCAAAATGGCCGCTTACTTAATTCTGGCTCACAAGACTCTATTTCATCTCGTTCGCGAAAAGAGTTTGAGATTGAGCAGAAGCGTGAACAAGAATATATGGAAAAAATTGATAGCATTCTGATCCCTGTTGTTGGTTTAGGTAACTATACCGCACAAGTTGATATCACCATGGATTTTACCAATGTTGAAGAAACGCAACGTCGCTATAACTCTGACTTACCGGCACTACGCAGTGAAATGAGCGTTGAGACCAGTAATATTGGTGGTGCCTTAGGTGGTATTCCAGGAGCTTTAACCAATCAACCTCCTATTGAATCAGCTATTCCAGAAAATGCAGGCGGTGGTCAAAAGAAAAGCATGCCGAGCCGAAAACATTCTGAGTCGACGAAAAACTATGAACTTGACGAAGCTATTAGCCATACTAAGCAACAAGCAGGTGTTGTTAGACGTGTTAGTGTTTCTGTCGCCCTCGATTATGTAGCTGGTTCTGCACCAGCACCTGCTGAAGGTGGAACAAATACATCAGCGGCAGATTTAGTACCACGTTCAGCGGCTGAAACTGCTAGTATCCGACGTCTTTTACAGGGTAGTATTGGTTTTGATTTACAGCGTGGTGATGTTTTAGAGGTTGTCACTATTCCTTTTAATCGTCCTGATTTTGGCGTAGTAGCAGAGTTACCTATTTGGCAACAGCCTTGGTTTGTTAAAGTGCTTAAATTAGTATTGGGTGCTTTGGTTATTATTGTGTTAATACTCGCGGTTGTTCGCCCTATGCTGAAACGTTTAATCTACCCAGATCAAACGCCTGATGATTACGGTGATAAGTCACTTGACGGGCATATTGACTTAGGTGATGAAACCATGGATATGTTGACGTCAGACTTTGATGCTGGCGCGGTAGGTTTTGCACCAGATGGCAGTTTACAATTACCTGATCTTCATCGAGATGAAGATGTATTAAAAGCGGTTCGAGCGCTAGTCGCCAATGAGCCAGAATTATCATCGCAAGTAGTGAAAAGTTGGTTGAACGAAGATGAGTGATGAAACAGAAGTCGGTGAATTAGCCGCAGCCCCAGCAGGTTTTGATGTAGATAAATTAGAAGGCGCTGAAAAAGCGGCGATATTATTGCTAAGTTTATCTGAAGAAGACGCCGCGCAAATTTTAAAACACCTTGAGCCAAAACAAGTGCAGCAAGTAGGTACTGTGATGGCGGCAATGCAGGATTTTACCCAAGAAAAGATCACTGCTGTTCATAAGTTGTTTATTCATGAAATACAGAACTTCTCAACGATTGGTTTCCAAAGTGAAGAGTTTGTTCGTAAAGCCTTAACCGCGGCATTAGGTGAGGACAAAGCGGGCAACTTAATTGATCAAATTGTTATGGGCGGTGGCGCGAAAGGTTTAGATTCATTGAAATGGATGGACTCTAAACAAGTAGCAAACATTATTCGTAATGAGCATCCTCAAATTCAAACGATTGTACTTTCGTATCTTGAACCAGAACAATCTGCTGAGATTGTTGGGCAATTTACCGAGAAGGTACGCTTAGACTTAATGATGCGTATTGCTAATTTAGAAGAAGTACAACCAGCAGCATTACAAGAGTTGAACGAAATCATGGAGAAACAGTTTGCGGGTCAAGCTGGAGCACAAGCCGCTAAAATGGGTGGTTTGAAAGCTGCGGCTGATATCATGAACTATCTAGAAACTAATGTTGAAGGTATGTTGATGGACTCAATTCGTGAAAATGATGAAGAGATGAGCCAGCAAATTCAAGACTTAATGTTTGTCTTTGAAAATCTTGCCGACGTTGATGACCGTGGTATGCAGGCTATTTTACGTGAAGTTCAGCAAGAGGCCTTAATGAAAGCAATAAAAGGCACCGATGAAGCGTTAAAAGATAAAATAATGAGCAATATGTCAAAACGTGCTGCAGAAATGATGGCCGATGATTTAGAAGCAATGGGACCTGTGCGTATTAGTGAAGTTGAAACCGCGCAAAAAGAAATACTCTCTGTTGCACGACGATTATCAGATGCAGGCGAAATTATGCTTGGCGGTGGCGGTGGTGGTGATGAGTTCTTATAACATGAAGCCCGTTTAGCGTAATAAAGGATACAACAATGTCAAAACCCCCAGTTCGCATTATAAAAGCATCAGAAGAAGAGGTACCAGATGTTTGGTCTTTACCTAATGTGCAAGGCGACCCTAGTGCTCAAGAGAAAGAAAAAACCAATGCTTTTGGTAAAAAAAGTAATTGGGTATATGAGCCGCCAGAGCCAGAAGAAGCTGAGCCTCAACCTTTAACTGCACAAGAAATTGAAGATATTCGCCAAGCAGCAAGTGAAGAAGGTTTTAGCCAAGGTAAAGAAGAAGGTTTTGCTCAAGGTTATGAAGAAGGTAAAGCTAAAGGTTATGAAGAAGGCCAATCGCAAGGTATTGAAGCAGGGACTGAGCAAGGTTTATTGCAAGGTAAAGAAGAAATTGATCAACAAAGTGCCCATTGGCAGAGTTTAATTGAACAATTACATCAGCCACTGGCGAGTGTAGAAAAAAATGTTGAAGAGCAATTACTTAATTTAGTTTTGCAATTGACCGAGGCGGTGGTTTTACACGAAGCAAAAACTAATCCTGACATTTTAATGGCGGCTATTTCCACAGGTATCAAAAGTTTACCGAGTAGTGATGCACAAACACAAATATGTGTGAACCCCAGTGATATTAAGCTTGTCGAAGCTCAATTTGGCACGGATCATATTGCCCAGCAAGGCTGGCGTTTATTACCCGCTCCACAGTTACCACAAGGTAGTTGTCAAATAGAAAACAGCACTTCAAATATAGACCTGCAAATGAAAGTTAGATTAAAACAAGTACTGGAACCCTTCTTGCAAGATGCCTTACACCAAAGCACTTAATTTTTGAGTGTCATGTTTTTTGTCATTTTACCTTAAGGTAGCTGAACACTATGGTTGATAGCTTGCGCTTAACTGAGCGCTTAAAGAAAAATCAAGAATTTATCCATGACTTTAAAGCACCCGTTGCAGGGCGCTTAGTACGAGTTGTGGGCTTAACACTTGAAGCTGTTGGTGTTAAAGCACATGTGGGGAGCCAGTGTCTCGTTGAGACAGCGCATGGTGACTTACTTGCTGAAGTCGTCGGTTTTGCCCAAGACATCACTTATTTAATGCCAGAAGAAAGTCTTCGTGGTGTTATGCCAGGCGCGCGAGTATTACCTATTTCGAGTAAAGCTAAGGTGCCTTTATCAATGGAGTTACTTGGCCGTGTTATTAGTGGTGTCGGTAAACCACTTGATGGCAAAGGGCCAATCAAGTCAGATGATGATTACCAACATGATGCTACCCCTATTAATCCATTATCACGGCGCGCCATCTCTGAAGTACTCGATGTAGGGGTTCGCTCTATCAATAGTTTTATTAGTGTTGGTAAAGGGCAACGTATGGGACTTTTTGCTGGCTCAGGTGTTGGTAAAAGTGTACTGATGGGCATGATGACTAAGGGAACAACCGCTGATGTGGTGGTTGTTGGTTTAGTGGGGGAACGTGGCCGAGAAGTAAAAGAGTTTATAGAAGAAATATTAGGTGAAGACGGGCTTAAGCGCTCTGTAGTTGTTGCAGCTCCAGCTGACAACTCACCATTGATGCGTCTTAAAGGCTGTGAAACAGCAGTACAAATTAGTGAATATTTTCGTGATAAAGGTTTGAATGTGTTGCTGTTACTCGATTCATTAACACGTTATGCCCAAGCACAGCGTGAAATTGCCTTGGCAGTTGGTGAGCCTCCAGCAACAAAGGGATATCCGCCATCAGTATTTTCAAAACTTCCTCAGCTAGTTGAACGGGCCGGTAACGGTGGAGAAGGTCAGGGGTCTATTACCGCATTTTATACGGTATTAACTGAAGGGGATGATTTACAAGATCCCATTGCTGATGCAGCTCGCGCGATTTTAGATGGCCACGTTGTTTTGTCTCGAGAACTAGCCGATGCGGGGCATTACCCAGCGGTAAATATTGAAGGTTCAATCTCACGGGTAATGCCAATGGTCACTAGTGAAGATCACCAAGAATTAGCAAAGCAATTGAAACAAATGTATGCCTTGTATCAGCAAAATAAAGATCTTATCGCTATAGGCGCTTATACCAAGGGTAATGACCCTCGTATTGATCAGGCTATCAATGTGTTACCTGTGATTAATTTCTTTTTGCAGCAAAAAATTAGTGAAGTTATCCCTTATGATCAAAGTATTTCCCAATTGAAAGAGATTATTGCAGCTGCCCATGCCCATAATAATCAGTAATCAGTAATCAGTGCTCACAGCATAGACTGTTAATTGAAAGCACTTAATTAAAAATTAGAGATAGAGCCGTCAATATGCCAATGAAGCAACTTGATACTATTTTAAAGTATGAAAAAGATAACGAGCAGCGTTGTGCCGATCAATTAAAGATTGCTGAAAATGAATATCAACAAAATATTAGCCGTTTACAGGGCGTTGCAGACTATCGGTTAGAGTATATGAAACGATTAAGTCAGCGAGCTGAACAGGGCTTAGACAGTGCTACGTACAGTCATTATCATGCATTTATTGCCAAACTTGATACTGCTTCAGCTCAAGTAGAGATAGCGACAAAACAAGCAAAAGCACTCGTCGAGCAAAGTAAGAGTATTTGGCTTAAACAAAGGCAAAAAGTTAAAGCGGTAGAATTGTTACGCGATAAACGCTTGAAAATAATAGCAGTAGCAGCAGAAAGAACAGAACAAAAAATGTTTGATGAAATCGCCACGCAGCAATATGTTCGCCGCCCTATGCGTTAACTCTCGATGAAAGAACATAATCTACTTGGTTGTTGTCGGAAATGGAATGTTTTTTGCAGACTTTTCTATAGTTAGAAATATCACCTAAGAATGGATGCACGGATAGCTCTACAAAATCCGGTGTTACTCTTCTTAAATAAAACTACTTACATTGATTTAAGTTATTGGGATTAATATGCAACCAGTGAACGTTTTACCTGCTTTTGTATCACAAGAGACTGATTTAAAGAATAAAGACTCATCAGGTACTTCAGCTGGAAGTAATAAAGATACTGACTTTTCTAGTTTAGTGGAACAACATCTCCCAGAAGAAAAGACAACGACTAGCCAAACTAAATCTTCAGCAACAGAGCAAGATAATGCGGCAATTGATGATAAAACTATTGCCGCTAACGGCAAAAGTGATGTGCATGAGAATCAAGAGCGTCAAGAAAATGCCTCGAAAGACTCACAAAGTAATAGTGATGCCACTAAAAAAAATGAAACGACAGTTAGTGTAGAGCAAGTGTCGATCAAAGTTGATGGTGAAGACAAAGACAAAGACAATCAAGATGCTTTAACAGAATCTGAGCAGTTTATCTCACTACTTTATAATAGCGACCAAACCTTATCCCAATCAAAAGAGACTGCCAAGCCAGCGGAAAGCAAAGCAATCGTGGATGCCACGCTAAAGCAGACAAATGAGAATGACAGTAAAGCTGCTACTTTGAATAATAAAAATAACCAGTCAGAAGTGGTTAGCAGTGATGTTGTAGAGAAAGAAAGTTCACACCTCGAAGCCACTCATAAGTTGAAGGCATTTTCTAAAGACGAATTACTCGCTCGAGCACAAATAGCACAGAACAGTGAAGCCGCGGCTAAATCTGGTGAACAAACATTAAAAGACTATCAGCTGTCATTGCAATCTCAACAGGGCACGATTAAAAGTCAAAGTATTACTAGCGAACAATTGATGACTGAACAATTAGCGAGTGCGCAACTGAAAAATAATAAAATTACTGATGTAGCAGAGGGGATATCACAAGCGAGTAGAAAGCAGTTAACAGAGCAGGTCGATTCAGGCCTTTACCAATTGCCGGTTGAGCCTATAGGTAAAGGGAGTACTTCAACTGAGCAGCTAGATATTTCAGCTGAAGCATCAACAGTGAATGGGAAAAGTATTAACCTTGATAAAAAACTCAATGTGTTCAGTAAAGATCAAGGCGAGCTAAGTGCAGAGTTGGCAACGAAAGAACTTGGTTTACCATCGATAAAAAAGGTTAATACTCAACTAGAGGCGAGTAGTGTTAAAACAAGTAACACCGATGCTTCGACACCACAGTTAAGTAAGACTAACGTTGATAAATTGGCAGCAGAGCGAAGTATTCCAACATCAGGCACACTTGAAAACACACCTAAAGAACACGTTGTCGATGCTCAGGCTAAACAGCCATTGATGACAAATGCACAAATTCAAGCATTACAACAAGTTCAAGCACAGCAAAAAAGTCAATCAACAGATAAAGAGCAACAAGCTGTTGATAATGCTAATGATGAATTTATTGAATCAATGCTACCACTAGATGAAAAAGCTGTGGGGACGAACGTAGGAACCGCGAACAAAGTGATCGATAATATCGCAATGCGTTCAATGTCTGATGTACAAGCGCAAATAATTCAAACTACACAGAATAAACAAAATAATGACGCCTACCTTGAGCATCAAGTAACTGAAGTGCTTAATCATAATGTTGCCAGTGATACGGCGCAAATACAAAAGAATAATGTTCAGCTTCAACAAGAAACAATCTCTATTTTTAGAAAAGATTTTGCTGATGCAGTGAAAGACAAAGTGATGATTACTATTAATCAGAAATTACAGCAATTTGACATTAAGTTAGACCCACCCGAGTTTGGCAATATGCAAGTACGCGTTAATTTACAAGGTGAGCAAGCTTCTGTTAACTTCGTAGTACAAAATCAGCAAGCAAAAGATGCGCTAGAGCAAAATATGCATAAATTAAGAGACATGCTGTCAGAGCAAGGTGTTGATGTCGGTGGTGCTAATGTTGAACAGCAAAACCAACAACAAAATGCGGATGAGCAGGGCTTTAATAAAAATAATGATACTGTTTTGACCGACGGAACTAAAACCGAAGAAGATGGCGTAGAACATGTTTTGTCAGCACAGTTGTTTGATTCTTCTGCAACTAGCGTAGATTACTACGCCTAATTGTCTAAAATGAAGTTAAGTTGATGAAAACACATTGGCTCAAAGAGTATTCAAGGATATAGTCTATCAATTATTACTATGTGATTAATTAGTCACTCATTATTATCACTATTTGTGGCTGTAAATTTAAAGGGTTCTCATGGCAGACGAAAAAGAAAAAGATGGTGAGTTAGAGTTAGATAACTCAGGTAAAAAGAAAAAAATGATTATTATCATTATTGCAGTGATAGTTTTACTTGGTGGTGGTGCGGGGGCTTACTTCTTTTTTATGGGAGGGAGTACTCCTGATGCAAGTCAAGAGCAGTTAGATGCTGCTTTAGATAGTGATTCAGGGGATACTGCTGCAGCTGAAGTCGATTCGGGTGCTAAGTTGGGTAGTGCGCTGTATGTACCTATGCCGAGACCGTTTCGTTTTAATGTGCCAGGCGCTGCGCGAGACCGTTTTGTAGAAATACGAGTACAGTTACTTGTTCGCGGTGGTGATAATGAAGAAAATTCTAAGATGCATATCCCATTAATAGAAAGTACGCTATTAGGCGTTTTTTCACAATCTAATGCCGATGATTTGGCGACAAGTGCCGGGAAAATATCTTTAAAACAGAAATCCTTAGCAGCGGTACAAAAAGTCATGACTGATGTTGAAGGTAATAAAACGGTTGAGAAAGTACTTTTCACTGGCTTTGTTATGCAATAGCTGCTGTATGTACGAGTTAAACTAATTTTGTATTAAATAATATTAAGCAGAGTAAATAAGAAGAGATTATTGAGTGAGTGATTTATTATCCCAAGACGAAATTGATGCGCTATTACACGGTGTTGATGATGTTGAAGAAGAAGATGTAGTTGAAGATGTCGTCCAATCGCGAGATGGCACTTCTGATTACGACTTTTCTTCACAAGATCGTATTGTGCGTGGCCGTATGCCAACCTTGGAAATGGTTAATGAACGTTTTGCTCGTCATATGCGTATCAGCTTATTTAACATGATGCGTCGCACGGCTGAAGTGTCTATTAATGGCATTCAGATGATAAAGTTTGGTGAGTACATACATACCTTGTTTGTACCTACGAGCTTGAATATGGTGCGTTTTCGTCCTTTAAAAGGTACCGCGTTAATCACCATGGAAGCGCGTTTGGTTTTTATTTTAGTTGATAATTTCTTTGGTGGCGATGGTCGTTACCACGCAAAAATTGAAGGTCGTGAATTCACCCCGACAGAGCGTCGTATCATTCAAATGTTATTAAAACTTATCTTTGAAGATTACAAAGAGGCTTGGTCACCAGTAATGGATGTGTCTTTTGAATATTTAGATTCAGAAGTAAACCCGTCAATGGCAAATATTGTTAGCCCTACAGAAGTGGTGGTTATCAGCTCATTTCACATTGAATTAGATGGTGGTGGTGGCGATTTTCATATTGCCTTGCCTTACTCTATGCTCGAGCCTATTCGTGAATTACTTGATGCGGGTGTGCAAAGTGATAAAGAAGATACCGACATGCGTTGGTCAAAAGCATTACGTGACGAAATTATGGATGTGCCAGTAAACATCAATACTAAGTTTATTGAAGTTGATATTCCATTAAGCCAAGTCATGGAATTACAAGCAGGTGATATTATCCCTATTGAAATGCCTGAGCATATTACCGTGTTAATTGAAGACTTACCGACATTTAGAGCTAAGTTAGGCCGTAGTCGAGATAACATCGCGTTGAAAATTGAATCGAAAATTAGGCGACCAGAATCAGCTAAGTCTGAGTTAACTATTTTAACCAAAGGTGGTAAACGCCTTGATAGTGATGCAGAGCTTCATCTGCTAGAAGATGACTTATAAGCTGCTTTCAAGTGATGAAAGTTGACCTATTTGAACAAAATTATAAATTGAGGCCAGTGGTATGAGTAACGATAAAGACGAAGATCTAAGTATGTGGGATGAAGCACTCGATGAGCAAGCTGAAGCAAGGGAAAGTGCTGAAACGGTTGAGCTTGAAGAGTTAACCCCTGATGATGCACCGATTACAGGTGAAGAAAAGCGAAAACTTGATGCTATCCTAGATATTCCGGTTACTATTTCGATGGAAGTAGGTCGAAGTAATATCAGTATCAGAAATTTATTACAATTAAACCAAGGCTCAGTAGTTGAATTAGACCGAGTTGCTGGTGAATCGCTTGATGTATTAGTTAATGGTACCTTGATTGCTCACGGTGAAGTAGTTGTTGTCAATGATAAGTTTGGTATTCGTTTAACTGATGTCGTTAGCCAAGTTGAGCGCATTAAGAAGTTAAAGTAAAGCAACTTTGTGAACATTATTTCATGCGAAGAGATTACACCTAGCATTAATATATATTAAAAATAGAGATTTAATCCCAAGATGGCAGTGAAAATATTACGTATTTTTATCACACTTAGTTGTTTTTTAATGTCTATGGTGGCTTTAGGGCAAGAAAGTGCTGCTGAGAAGTCGCCAGAAAAAAATACGGTTAGTGGGTATGTTATTGATCAGAAAACTCTAGGTCAGCAAGTTGTAACTCCACAAGAGGAAGTGGGTAAGGATATAATTAAACAAGAATCAACTCTGCCAGCTGTTGCTTTGCAAGAACAGTCAAGTAAAACTCCTGAAGTAGGTAAACATGTTATGGCCAATATGGATGCCGGCAGTATGATTTTATCTTTATTGATGGTGCTTGGTTTAATTATTCTTTGTGCTTTGGTGCTCAAACGTTTTAACCTCACTCAGCAAGGTGTTAGCCAACTGAAAGTGATAACAAGTTTATCATTAGGGGCAAAAGAGCGTGTAGTTGTCATTCAAGCAGGGGAGCAACAATTGCTTTTAGGTGTTACTGCACAACAAGTTACCTTAATTGAACGTTTATCTGAGCCATTACCTACTCAAAAGGCAAATACGGTTGAGCTACCAAAGAACTTGTTATCTTTTCTCTGGGCTAAAAAGTCTTAATGGGTAAGATATTCAACATCGTTATTATTAACGACATTATAACTATTTTAAATCAGGTTGTTTTTTAGGGAATACCAACGAACCATGAAAAAAACTTCGTTATTCATCATAATATTATCTTTGTTCAGTGTGAGTTTTGGCGCTTTTGCCGAAGATTTATCTCTTTCTGCATTAACACTCACCACTAACCCTGATGGCTCGCAAGAGTATTCAGTAAATTTGCAAATCTTGATCTTCATGACTGCGCTGAGCTTTATACCCGCAGCGGTTATCATGATGACATCTTTTACTCGTATTGTGGTGGTAATGGCAATATTGAGACAAGCCTTTGGTCTTCAGCAAACACCGTCTAATCAGGTGATCATTGGCTTAACCTTATTTATGACTCTCTTTATTATGACTCCGGTTTATAATCAAATAGATAAATCAGCCATTCAGCCTTATTTATCTGAGGAGTTAACCTCTATTGAAGCAATTAATCTGGGCAAGGTACCATTGCGTGCTTTTATGTTAGAGCAAACCCGAATTAAAGATTTAGATACTTTAGCGGCAATGGCAGGTATTGATGCAGTTGATAAACCGACCGATTTACCTATGACAGTCATTATTCCTGCCTTTATTATCAGTGAATTAAAAACAGCCTTCCAGATTGGCTTTATACTTTTTATTCCCTTTTTAATAATAGATTTAGTTGTGGCGAGTATTTTAATGGCGATGGGCATGATGATGTTATCACCCATGATAGTCTCTTTGCCTTTTAAGCTGATGTTATTTGTTTTAGTTGATGGCTGGAATTTAGTCATTGGTACGATAGCAACGAGCTACGGATTAGGAACTTAGCCTACAATTTAAGACAATAGTTATTAAATGGTTATTTTTCAATCGTTAAAATATGAGTTAAGTTTAAGAGAGTAACTTATGGGTCCTGAAATTTATGTAGATGTGTTAAGTGATGCATTATTACTTGTGATCCTTTTAGTATGCGCCATTATCCTACCGAGTCTTGCTGTGGGTTTAATGGTTGCTGTTTTTCAGGCCGCAACATCTATTAACGAACAAACGTTAAGTTTTTTACCAAGATTAATTGTCACCTTACTCGCGCTAATCTTTGGTGGACATTGGTTAGTGCAAAAAGTCATGGACTATACTATCCGGCTAATTTCTAGCATTCCTAGTTTGATTGTTTAGTTATGCGTATAGGTCTCCCTATTGATAGAGCAGCTTAATGGAATTTACAGAGTCAATTATTAATCAATATATGGCAGATTTCATCTTGCCATTTAGCCGTATTTCAGCCTTGATTATGACCATGATAGGTTTCAGCTCAAAGACTATCCCTGGTCGAATAAAAGTTTTTTTATGTATCAGTATTACTATGGCTGTTATGCCGGCTATCCCACCAACGAGTGTCGATAGTTTAGTGTCCATCAATACGGCGATTTTATTGGGGCAACAAATGATTATTGGCGTCATGCTTGGTTTTGTTACTATCATGGTGGTCAATACTTTTACCCTTGCAGGTCAAATTATTGCTATGCAGTCTGGCCTTGGTTTCGCTTCTTTAGTTGATCCTGCAAGTGGTATGAATGTCCCTGCTATTGGACAATTTTTTCTAGTTTTATCCTCATTATTATTTTGGGTAATGGATGGTCACCTTGCTTATTTACAATTCATTGTAGCTAGTTTCGAGACTTTACCAATCCCGACGGAGAATTTATCAAGCATTAAGTATCGCGAAGTGGTTGAATGGGGCGGGTGGATGTTCGCGACCGCTTTATCACTCTCTTTAGCACCGATAACTGCGATGTTATTAATCAACTTCTCTTTTGGTATTATGACCAGAGCAGCACCACAACTTAATATCTTTGCTATTGGTTTTCCAATTACCATGATGGCAGGGTTACTTATTATGTGGCTAACCTTTGGTAACTTCTTTACACACTTTGAATTACAGTGGCAACGCGCGCTTGATTTTAGTTGTTACCTCATTGATTGTAAGGCGATATAAATGGCTGATTCAGATAGTGGTGAAAAAACTGAAGAGCCCACGGCGAAAAAGCTAACCGATGCCCGCAAAAAAGGGCAAATTGCTCGCTCTAAAGATTTAGGTACCTTTTTTGTATTGGTTGGTAGTGCATGTGCCATGTTATTGATGGGTAAATCGTTAGCTACCGCAATGTCGAACATGATGAGTCACATGTTTAGCCTCAGCCGACAAGAAGCAATGGATGTGAATGCTTTATTTAAAGTAATAAATGATGGAGCTTATCAAGTTGTCCCACCATTACTTTGGATATTTTTGATTGTAATGTTGGCGGCATTTATCGGTAATACTTTATTAGGCGGCATGAGTTTCTCAGGGGAAGCTATGATGCCCAAAGCAAGTAAATTATCTCCTATGGCAGGATTTAAACGCATGTTTGGTGTGCAAGCAGCTGTTGAGTTGATTAAATCTATTTTAAAGTTTTTTGTTGTCTTCATTGTTGCTTTTTTATTACTTAGTGGTTTATTTGAGGAGATATTAGGTCTTAGCAGAGAAACTATTCCTAATAACTTTGAACATGCCCTTACCATGTTACAGTGGATGTTTTTGGTACTTGCGTTATCAATAGGTATCATCGTTATTATCGATGCGCCGTACCAAGTTTGGAATCACAATCGTCAATTAAAAATGACGAAGCAAGAAATTAAAGATGAGCATAAAGGGACTGAGGGTAGTCCTGAAATTAAAGGACGTATCCGTCGAACGCAATATGAAATGTCGCAACGACGTATGATGCAAGATGTGCCTGAATCGGATGTAATTATTACTAATCCAACGCATTTTTCTGTAGCACTTAAATATGACGCAGCTGCAGGTGGTGCTCCTGTGTTATCAGCCAAAGGGGTTGATGAAATGGCACTTCATATCCGTACCATTGCAAAAGAGCACCAAATTGAAATAATTCAGTCACCGGCTTTAGCTCGATCACTTTATTATACGGCAGAAGTTGGTGATGATATCCCTGAAGAATTATTTGCAGCGGTTGCACAAGTATTAGCATTTATTTTTCAATTGAATGAACATAAAAAAGGTAATGCTCAAAAACCTATCCCTGTCGCTAAGGAACTCCCAATTCCAGATGAATTTAGATATTAGTAAATAACTACTTAGTACACACTGTATCGTTTTTTCATGAAAAATGAAAAACTTAATATACCTTGTAAGCTATCGTTGTATATTCTGGTATAAGAATTGCAATTTTATGGTTACTGTCAAAAAAACATCATGAAGTAGCAATGCAATTAGCCGGATATTTTAATCAGTTTGATAAATCAAAATTACGTCACTTTTCTGGGCTAGGAACACCTTTGTTGGTGATGGCTGCCCTAGGTATGATTATTTTACCTATGCCTGCCTGGCTATTAGATATTTTATTTTCTTTTAACATTGCCTTAGCTCTTGTCGTGTTACTCATCACAGTTTATACCTTGAAACCTCTTGATTTTGGTTCTTTCCCTGCAGTTTTACTGGTAGCAACTATTCTGCGGTTAGCATTGAATGTTGCCAGTACTCGTGTGGTTTTATTGGAAGGGCATGAAGGACCTGGTGCAGCGGGGAAAGTGATAGAAGCTTTTGGCTCCGTGGTTATCGGCGGTAACTATGCTGTCGGTTTAATAGTATTTCTCATTTTAATCATTATTAACTTCGTTGTTGTGACAAAGGGTGCAGGCCGAATTGCAGAAGTAACGGCACGTTTCACCCTAGATGCTATGCCAGGTAAGCAAATGGCTATTGATGCCGACTTAAATGCTGGTTTTATCACCCAAGAACAAGCCAAAGAACGAAGAACAGAAGTAACCAGCGAAGCAGATTTTTACGGGTCTATGGATGGTGCCAGTAAGTTTGTTAAAGGAGATGCCATTGCTGGTATTTTAATATTATTTATTAATATTATTGGTGGTTTAATTATTGGTATGGTGCAGCATGATTTATCGTTTAGTCGTGCTGTTGAAATATATACTTTGCTTACTATTGGTGATGGTTTAGTCGCGCAAATACCTGGTTTATTATTGTCTATTGGCACAGCGATTGTTGTTACTCGACAAAATACCGCACAAGACATGGGTGAGCAAGTAAGCAGCCAGCTTGGGCAAGAAAAGTCTCTTTATATCGCTGCCGGTGTTATGTTTGTCATGGGGGTAATACCCGGTATGCCACATTTTGTCTTTTTATTATTTGCAGTGATCATTGCAGCAGCAGCTTTCTTTGGCGCTAAAAATAAAATAAGTCAAAAAGTTGAGCTTGAAAAAATAGCACAAGAAGAGCAAGTCCAAAATCAACAACAAGAAGAGGATGTAAAAGAGCTTGACTGGGATGACGTTAATCACGTTGATGTAATCGGTTTAGAGATTGGATATCGTTTAATCCCCTTGGTTGATAAAGCTCAGGGTGGTGAGTTACTGAGTAGGATTAAAGGTGTACGTAAAAAGCTTTCGCAAGAGTTTGGTTTTTTAGTACCAGCAGTGCATATTCGAGACAATTTAGATTTAGATCCAAACAGTTATCAAATATCTTTAATGGGAGTTGTTGTTGGCACGGCACAAATTAGGCATGACCAAGAGCTTGCTATCAATCCTGGGCAAGTATTTGGTTCACTAGAGGGTATTGCTACTAAAGATCCTGCTTTTGGTCTTGATGCCACTTGGATTAATCAGAATCAACGTGAACAAGCGCAAACCTTAGGTTACACAGTGGTTGATTCAGCAACCGTCTTAGCAACACACTTAAGCCAAATTTTAACGAATAATGCAGCACAATTATTAGGCCATGAAGAAGTTCAAAACTTATTAGATTTACTTGCTAGAAACTACCCTAAACTCGTTGAGGGCTTTATCCCTGATACGTTAACCTTAGGCACTGTAGTTAAAGTCCTACAAAGTTTGATGAATGAAGGTGTTGCTGTACGCGATATGCGCTCGATAGTACAAACCCTGGTTGAATATGGACCGAAAAGCCAAGATGCTGAAGTATTGACCGCCGCAGTACGAATTAGTTTACGGAAATTTATTGTGCAAGACCTTGTCGGTAGCGCCCAAGAAGTACCTGTCATAACTTTGGCTCCAGAATTGGAACAAATGTTGCATCAATCAATGCAAATGGCAGGAGATGATGGTGCTGGTATTGAACCAGGTTTAGCAGAGCGCTTACAACAATCATTGACTGAAGGAGCTAACCAGCAAGAAATGGCTGGTGATACACCAATATTATTAACATCAGGTATATTGCGTCACGTTTTGGCTAAGTTTGTTAAATACACGATTCCAAGTTTACGTGTCATTTCTTATCAAGAAATACCGGATGATAAACAAATTAAAATCGTTAGTGCTATTGGGCAGTAACATTTAATATAAAAGTATTATGGTGCTTAGTTGTCACTTAGATAGAAAATAGAGGCTGGATATGAAAATTAGACGTTTTGTTGCCAAAGATATGCGTACAGCATTAGCACAGATAAAAGAAGAGCTTGGCGTTGATGCGGTTATTATGTCCAATAAAAAGATCCCTGAAGGTGTAGAGCTGATGGCTGCAGTTGATTACAGCCAAGCTGTGCCCCCTGCACAAATATCAGAGCAGCCTATTGAAGAGAATATGGGGCAGGTAAATTCATCGAATGTTAGAGAAGTAAGCAATGATGTGGTTAGTCTTGGTCAACAAGCACCTGCTCAAAGTCATATCGCACCACCTAATACATATGACACAGATGCCGCTCAAGGACCTGCAGATAGCTTGTCAGCCCTACTTAATCGTCAAGTGCAACAACCAGCACAACAGCAAGCACCTAGCCATTTAGCTGAAGCGAGCATTGAGCAACAGTTAAAAGACTTTACTGACCGTCTAAGTCATCCAGCACCAGAACAAAATGACGACGACCAAATAACAGCTAACGTATCAAAAGCTATATCTTCCTCGAGTCCTTTAGCAGAAGGTGTAAATGTTGATGCACAAGTATCCTCACAAGACTTTACCAAAATGCAGCAAGAGATGGCGTCGATTCGTTCTTTGTTAGAACATCAGGTTTCAGGGTTAATGTGGCAAGATATGGCGCAAAAGGATCCACAGCGAGCTGTACTGGTAAATCGCTTACTTGCACTAGGATTAAATGAACAAATCGCCGATCAAATTGCAGGTTATGTTCCTGAGCAATCGCATGAAAATCAAGCTTGGCTGCAAGCAACACAACTTATTGCTCAACAAATAAATACCACTCAAAATGATATTATAAACCGTGGCGGTGTTGTTGCTTTGGTTGGACCTACCGGCGTAGGGAAAACGACAACAATTGCTAAACTTGCAGCCGGATTCTCTCAAGTGCACGGAAAAGATCAAGTTGCCCTAATTTCAACCGATACTTTTCGAATTGCTGGCTTTGAGCAACTAGCCACTTATGGAAAAATTATTGGTTGCCAAGTAAGTCTTGCTAAAGATAGTCAAGCTTTAGATGTTTTGTTACAGCAGTATTCAAAGAAAAAATTAATATTAATTGATACCGCAGGTATGGGTCAACGAGATATGCGTTTAGCTGAACAATTAACCGCATTAGTTTCAAATGCTCGAGTCAGAATTAGAAACTATTTAGTTTTAGCGGCTAATTCTCAGCAGGGTGTTATGCAAGAAAATGTTGACCGCTTTAAAAAAGTACCATTATCGGGTTGTATTTATACTAAACTTGACGAAAGCATCAGTATTGGTGAAATAATTACAACTTCGATTCAAAATGGCTTACCAATAGGTTATCTTACTGATGGGCAAAGAGTTCCAGAAGATATTAAAGTTGCAAATGCTGAGAAATTAGTTACTCTTGCAGATAAGATGGCAACTAAGTCTGTAAATAACAATGTCACTGCATCGCGGTCTATGCCTATTAAAAGGGCCGCAACACTATAAAGATTCTAGCTAATAGCTAAATATATATAATTAGAAGTAATAATTTAATGATAGATCAAGCGAGCGGCTTAAGAAAGATGCAAGATTTACAACAAGTTAAAGTAGTAGCAGTTTCGGGGGGAAAAGGCGGTGTTGGTAAAACAAATACCTCTTTAAATACCGCTATTGCTCTAGGACAACAAGGTAAACGAGTTTTGGTACTTGATGCCGATCTCGGTCTTGCTAATGTCGATGTCATGCTGGGATTAAGAGTAAAACGTAATTTATCTCATGTATTATCAGGTGAGTGTGAGCTTGATGATATAATTATTGAGGGTCCTGCAGGAATCAAGATAATACCTGCAACATCAGGTTCACAATCAATGGTGGATTTGACCCCATCTGAACATGCTGGACTTATCCGAGCGTTTAGCGAAATGCGTACACAATTTGATGTTCTCATTGTTGATACAGCTGCTGGGATATCCGATATGGTTTTGAGTTTCACACGTGCTGCTCAAGATGTCATGTTAGTGGTTTGTGATGAACCCACCTCAATTACTGATTGTTACGCACTTATGAAGTTATTGAGCCGTGATCACGGTGTATTCAAGTTTAAAGTTGTCGCTAATATGGTGCGTAGCCCTAAAGAAGGGCAGCAACTTTTTGCCAAACTAACTAAAGTGACGGATAGATTCTTAGATGTCGCTATAGAATTAGTTGCCGTTATCCCATTTGATGAAAATGTCAGGAAGTCGGTCAGAAAACAGCAGGTTATAGTTGAAGCATTTCCTCAATCACCAGCTTCATTGGCTTATATTGACTTAGCGAAACAGGTTAGCCAATGGCCAATACCTAAACAAGCGTCAGGTCATTTAGAGTTTTTTATTGAACAGTTGTTAGCTAATTAACTGCCCAATTTAGCATTACTTCAGTGAGAGCAATATTACGTGGTAAAAGCGAATAGCTATAATAATCAAATTGATAAGACAGCTCTACTTGAACAACACACTGTTTTAGTTAAACGCATTGCTTACCATCTTTTAGCAAGGTTACCAGCCAGTGTTCAGGTGGATGACTTAATTCAATCAGGAATGATTGGCTTATTTGAAGCGGCAAATAATTTTGATAACGGTAAAGGTGCAAGTTTCGAAACCTTTGCTGGTATTCGAATTCGTGGCGCTATGTTAGATGAAATGCGCCGAGGTGATTGGACGCCGCGTTCGGTTCATAAAAACAGTCGCATGATAAGTGAAGCAATAAAGCAGCTTGAAGCAGAGTTTGGCCGAGATGTTTCTGATTTAGAAGTTGCTGAAAAACTTGATATTTCATTAAATGACTACCATCATATATTAAGTGAAGTGAGTACCGGGAAAATACTGGGTATTGATGACCTAGGTGTGAATGAAGATGCGATCAAAGTTGGAGATGATTATCATGGAGATGATCCATATCAAAACATTGAACAAAGTGCCTTTAAAAAAGGCTTAGCCTTGTGCATTAAGTCTTTACCCGAGCGAGAAGCTTTAGTACTGTCTCTATATTATGATGAAGAGCTCAATTTACGAGAGATAGGTCAAATACTTGATGTGAGTGAATCACGGGTGAGTCAAATTCATAGTCAAGCAATGCATCGTCTAAAAGGACGCATGCAATCTTGGCAAAGTTAGCTAAACTGGTAATAAGTTAGTGATAGTTAGCGGAAAAATAAGAAAAGCCCTGTTGGGTAAATGAAAAAAGTAAAAACTAATTAATTTTGAATGTTTCGCCGGAGGGTGCCTTGGATAAAAATATGAAAGTGCTTGTTGTTGATGATTTTTCAACAATGAGACGTATAGTTAAAAATTTGTTGCGCGATTTGGGATTTACCAATATTCAAGAAGCTGATGATGGCAGTACTGCTTTACCTATGCTTCAGGGTGGGGATTTCGATTTTGTTGTGACAGACTGGAACATGCCAGGAATGCAAGGTATAGATTTACTTAAAGCCATCCGAGCAGATGCAAGTTTATCGCATATTCCTGTATTGCTTATTACGGCAGAAGCTAAAAAAGAGCAAATAGTTATGGCTGCTCAAGCAGGTGTTAATGGCTATATTGTTAAACCATTTACAGCCGCAACATTAAAAACTAAGTTAGATAAGATTTTTGAGCGCTTAGCTTAATGTGAAGGCCTTAGCTAGCATAATAAATGTTAGCTAATGTAGGTGTTGATACATATTCTATTAAGGACTTTGCATGAGTATAGCTATGACGGGGCAGATCTCATTAGAGCAAGCAAAATCATTGGTTGTGTTTTTAGAATCTGGGCAGCAAGCTGCGGCAGACGCAGTAATTGCTGAGATTCAAAATCCGATTAATTCAGAGCTTTTTGCTGAAATTGGTAAGTTAACTCGCCAGTTACATGATTCTTTGACTAACTTTCAACTGGACTCTAGATTGAACGATCTAGCAACGGCAGATATCCCCGATGCCAAAGAGCGGTTGAATTATGTTATTACAAGAACTGAAGAAGCTGCAAATAAAACTATGGATGCAGTCGAGGCAATATTTCCTGTCGTCGATACGATTGCTGAGCAAGTAGCAACCGTCAACCCTTCATGGACTAAGTTGATGAATAATGAACTTGACTTAAAAGAGTTCAAGTCTCTATGTATTGATATCGATACTTTGTTAAAAAATACAGGTAAAGAAACTCAGCATATTCATCGTTTAATGACCGACGTATTAATGGCGCAAGATTTTCAGGATTTAACGGGTCAAGTTATTCGTAAAGTGATTGACTTAGTTAGAGAAGTGGAAGATAGCTTAATAAATATGTTAACAGCTTTTGGTATATCTGCAGAGGCCGTTCAATCAAGTGGTCCTAAAGTAGGTGATAACCTTGTGGAAGGGCCAATTGTTAATACAGCAAACAGAGATGATGTAGTAGAAGATCAAGATGATGTCGATGATCTTTTATCAAGTTTAGGTTTTTAATGGGAGAGTTACTGCATGTCTTTTGAAGCAGATGAAGAAATTTTACAGGACTTTTTAGTAGAAGCGGGTGAAATCTTAGAATCGCTTTCAGAGGAATTAGTCGAACTCGAAAATGACGTAGATAATGCCGAATTACTAAATTCTATTTTCCGTGGTTTCCATACCGTGAAAGGTGGTGCCGGATTCTTGGCTCTAGGTCATTTAGTTGACGTATGTCACGGTGCTGAAAATATATTCGACTTATTGCGTACAGGAAAACGCTCTGTTAATGCAGAGCTTATGGATACTATTTTATCAGCACTTGATACCGTCAATGAGATGTTTGTGTTGGTACAGAATAAAGAATCGCTTGTTCCCGCAGATGCTAACCTGCTTGCAGAGCTTGATCGCCTTAGTAAACCTGAAGTAAATAGTCCTGTTGAAACAGCTGTTGTTACTGAAGTGATAGAGCAGCCAGTTGATAATAGTGACGAAGTAAGCTCAAGTGAAGAAACAAGCTCAAGTGATGAGATGAGTGAAGATGAGTTTGAACGGTTATTAGATGAACTACATGGAACAGGTAGTGTCGCAGCTACTCCAGACACTTCTGAAGCCGAACCTTCAGCTGTTAATTCAAATGTCGATGGGGCAAGTGATGAGATTTCAGATGATGAATTTGAATCATTGTTGGATGAATTACATGGACAAGGTGCTTTTTCGGCCGATGCTCAAGACACTCCAAATAGTGCTCTGACTACTTCCAGTGATGATATTGATGATCTTGAATTTGAAAAATTATTAGATGAACTACATGGTAAAGGCAATGCACCTAAGCCAGCAGATAGTTCCGAAAAGAATGAAATTAGCAGTGTTCCTGTTACGCCACCGAAAAAAGAAATCCAGCCAAATACAGTGACACCTAAGCCAGTTCCTGCAAAAGCGACGAAACCTAAAGAAGCCCCTGTGAAACCACCAGCTAAAAAGGCAGCTTCTACACCTGCAGCTCAAGGTGAAACAACCGTCCGTGTTGATACTAAGAGACTTGATCAAATAATGAACATGGTCGGTGAG
>Ga0209292_1000369_pt1 | contig 60860 bp, 58 predicted proteins | sample GOMGulsemesocosm_2_FD_184634 | JGI IMG/M metagenome (GOLD analysis project Ga0209292, IMG submission 184634) | Methane-oxidizing microbial communities from mesocosms in the Gulf of Mexico - GOM9C Gulf of Mexico (SPAdes) (version 2) | ecosystem: Environmental > Aquatic > Marine > Cold seeps... | reverse complement strand
CTTCTTCATCTTCAGTAGTCATCAACGGAATAAACTCCGTATCATCCTCCATCCCTTGTAATGACAAACTGTCAATATTTAAAAACTCTGAATTGCTCATATTTTATATTTGTCATTCTGTCATTGATACAGAATGCTATTTTTAATTGTTAAAAGCTATAAAACACTTGATATAACTACTTTACATAAGGCTCACAACATCTTGTGTTTTATTACTACTGTATAAAACAATTAATATGCCATAGCTAATTTTTTTGCATTAAAAAAGCAACCAAATGGTTGCTTTTTTAATATCATATATTACTACTAAGCTATTGTACTGGTATTACAGTATAAGTAACATCAAATGTACCTTCCGTAACAACATACCATCTAGTTGGTGTTTCTCCTATAGAAGCTGAAATAAAACTATAAGTACCTATAATTTTTTTATCTGTGGTATTATGAGTTGAAATATTTAAACCTCTTTTCACAACTGGCTGTGCATAAGGAACTTTAGAAAAAGATCCTTCCGTAAATGATTTATTAAGAAAGTCTAAAAAATAAGGATCTGTGTTATCCGCAGTTGTAAGTGGATCACCATCAGGCCCATTAACCTCATCAATGTTTGAAACTGTATCACCATCACAATCTGCAGCTCCCCATATTGTGTTTAATATATCATAACCAGTATACTTTTCTAACTGTGCTGGACTACAAGGATCAGTACTATCAGACCCGTCAAGATCTTCTTGCGTATCGCTTATACCATCTCCGTCTGTATCAACCTGTCCTTCATATGGGTCTGTATTATCTGCAGTAGTTAATGGGTCTCCATCAGGACCATTAATCTCATCTTCATTTGTAATACCATCATTATCACAATCAGCAGCCATCCAAATTGCATTAGCAGCATCAAAGCCAGTATAACCAACTGGTTGAATTGGACTGCAAGCGCTATTAGGATCATATCCTAAGTTTGACTCTACTCCATCAAACATTCCGTCACCATCAGTATCTACCCCGTTAGGAACAGTGTATGAAGAAGTATATGTTTCAGTACCATCAAAACTAAATGTTCCTGAAATTAATTTATTTAAGTCATCTATTTCTAACGAAATACTACCATTATCAGCAGTCATATCAGCATCAAAAACATCAGCTCCTGCTCCACCTGCATTATAATTTGCTAAGTTAGTTGCTCCAAAAGTATATGAACCTGTCTGATCATCTTGCACTGTTAAGTTTACTGACTCTCCGTTTGCTCCCTTAATACCTCTCACAGTTGTAACACCTCCTGAAACTGTTGCTAAAGGCGTATCTGCCATCCATAGACTATTATCAAAAGTCATGTGTAAATCACTTAGAATAGTTGCTTCAGAAATTGTTGTAACATCAGTATTATAAAAAGCCGCATAAGTTGAAGCTGCACCACCTAAAACATAAGGATTTGTTACAGAATTCACAGCTATATCAGTCGGCATACGTAAGCTAATCACTTCATTTCCTCTTTTAGCTGTAATTAGTATTGTAGGTACAACACCTGACTGTACATTCAAATCTAAAACTGCTGTGACAATATCAATGGTATAATCAGTTCCATCAATGATACCTGTAAAAGTTCCTGCGGAAACCGGAGGAGTTACTACATCTGGCACATGCAAAGAAGAATCTAATTCAGCAGGATCTTCTGTACTACAAGCTACTAATAGTATTGAAACAAAAAATAGCTTAAAAATTGTGTTTATGTTTTTCATGTTTATCTTTTTTTAATAAGTAACGTCAAAAGTTCCTTCTGTTATATCAAAAATTGGAGTCGAACCAAATGCCGGAGTAGATTTAAATTCAAATGTCCCAATAACTTTATTTGCAACAAAATCATGTGACGTTATTACAAGGTTACTTTCTATAACATTACTAGCCCATATATCTGTGGAAACCTCATCATAACTTGCTCCAAAATCTGAGCCGTCAAAAGCATAAGTTCCAGGAACCATATCATCTTCTAAATCAAATCTAATTTTATTACCTGCTGAATCAAAAGCTTCAACAATAAACCTTCCACTTAAAAATTCATGTGGACCTGCAACAACATTTACTGCTAAAAAATCAACACCATCAACTTTTGCGAAAAATGAAGTGTTAATCGATCCAGTACCAGTTCCTCCAGAACCACCAGTTCCAGGCACCCCAGATTCATCAGTAAACGTCCCCGTTAATGGTTCATTATCACAAGAAATAAATGCAAAACTAACCAGTATTGCTAGTATAAAAGTAAATTTAAAGGCCTTCATATAAGTTTTTTTTTCAATATCACACAAACATAAAGAAAATTATTTAATTTTTTGAGGAACTTTATAAAGAAGTACAAGTCCTATTAAAAAGAATACCACTAAAAACAGGATTGCATCACGCATAGACCCCGTAATTACTTCTACTGAGGCAAAAATCCCCATCCCAATTACGATACCAATTTTTTCTGAAACATCATAAAAACTAAAATATGAGGTAGTATCCTTGGTTTCTGGTAAAAACTTAGCATAGGTTGAACGTGATAACGACTGTACACCTCCCATTACCAAACCAACCACACCTGCAGTAATAAAGAACTCATAAGGTGATACTACAAAATATGCAAATAAACATATACCTACCCATATAAAATTTATAATAATTAATGTTTTTATGTTTCCTATTTTTTCTGACACATATGATGTTAAGTAAGCCCCAGCTATTGCTATCAATTGAATAATTAAAATACTTATTATTAACCCAAGTGTTTTATCAATCCCATATTCCGCCCAAGCAATTTCATTCTCTCCAAAAAATGAAGCCACTAACATTACTGTTTGTACAGCCATGCTGTATACAAAAAAAGCAATCAAATATTTTTTTAATCTAATTTGCCCTTGTAGTTCATTCCAAACTAATTTTAACTCCTTAAAGCCATTAAATACAATATCAGCTGTTATTTTATTGCCATTTTTAAAATCAGGCAAGTATTTATATGTATAATGACTAAAGCCAAACCACCACACCCCTACTAGAACAAAAGAATAACGCATCATAGCAATCCCTGTTTCATCCGTGGAAAAGAACATAATCATTACCAGGTTAATTACTAACAACAATACACTACCTATATACCCTAATGAATACCCTTTTGCACTAATTGCATCTTGCTGCTCTTTGTATGCTAAGTCAGGTAAATAAGAATTATAAAAAACAAGACTCCCCCAGAACCCAATAAGAGCAAGCACATAAAAAAGTAAACTGATATATATATACTCAAGTGAAAAGAAATACAAAGCCATACAAGAGATAGATCCCATATAACAGAAAAAACGCAAAAAGAACTTCTTGTTTCCCTTATAGTCAGCAATACCAGATAATAAAGGAGAGATAAATGCCACTACTAAAAAACCAAATGCTGTAACATAGGTGATCAAAGCGGTGTGAGAAATATTAACACCAAACGCATCAATCTTCTCAATTCCTTTACTTTTTATGTATGCTCCAATAAACAATGGAAAAATTGAAGATACAATTGTTAAACTGTATACAGAATTTGCCCAATCATAAAAAGCCCAAGCATTTAATATTTTTTTATTTCCTTTTTGAAAAGTTGCCATATACTTATTAAATTAAAAAGCTGCTCAGTATTTACTGAGCAGCTTCGAAAGTACAATATTATAATAAAACCTATAGTAGGTTGGTATTGTTTAATTCAGTTTAGTACCAATTGGTCGAAAAGTAGTAACGCCAAATTTTTTAGCCTCTGCTTTTGCGAAAGGAGCTAGTTCTTTTAAATTCGCTATCCTTGAATCATTAGATGGATGGGTACTTAATATTTCCGGTGAAGCTTTCCCTCCACTGTTTGCTTTCATACGAACCCATAATTTTGCAGCTTCGTCAGGATTATAACCAGCAATAGCCATCATAATTAAACCGATTTTATCTGCTTCTGTTTCATGACTTCTACTAAAAGGCAACATTCCTCCTACTTGACTCCCCATACCATAGGCTTGCATCCATAATTGTTGTTCTTGTGAACTTTTCCCGTCAGTTGCAATGGCAACACCAGCAGCCCCTACTTGTTGTAAAGTACCTGCTGTCATACGCTGTCCTCCATGATCTGCTAAAGCATGCGCTACTTCGTGTCCCATAATAGCTGCAATAGCAGTTTCATTTTCAGCAATTGGTAAAATACCTGTGTAAAAAACTATTTTCCCTCCTGGCATACACCAAGCATTTACTGTTTTATCCTCTACTAAATTATATTCCCATTTATAATCTTTTAAATACCCTTCATAACCATTAGCATTTAACCATCGTTCTGCAGCAACAGCTATACGCTCTCCTACTCTGGTAATCATTTGTGCATTTTTTGTATCCTTAATCACTTTATGTTCCGTTAAAAACTGATCATATTGTTGGAAAGCCATTGGAAACAAGGTACTATTCCCATACATATTCATCATTTTCTTTCCTGTAAACGGATTGGGTTTACAAGCCGATATAACTATTATAAACAATAGCAATCCTGTTATTTTTTTATAATTCATTTCTAATTTAATTTTGGTGTTATATATACTCAGTTCATCAACAAATATACCATATTTATCAATTAATATTATTTCAAACAGCCATTTAAATCAATGATTAATCGATTATCATGTAAGTAACAAATAAACAACTCGTCATAAATAAAAAAATCATGTTAAATAATAATTTATATGCACTGGTAATCTTACTATTTATTGGCTGTCATTCTAATGCACAAAAGCCTATAGCTACAAATGAATTTGCAATCCAAAAAACAAAAGAGGAATGGAAAGCAATACTTACTGTCAATGAATATTATGTATTACGTAAAGCGGGTACAGAACGAGCTTTTACAGGTAAATATAATAAGTTCTATAAAGAGGGTGTTTACCATTGCAAAGCATGTAATACATTGCTATTCACATCCAGTCACAAGTTTGATTCAGGTACCGGGTGGCCTTCATTTGACACTCCCATAAAAGGAAATGTTGGTTATAATACAGACAAGGATTTAGGGTATGTGCGTTCAGAAATTCACTGCAATACTTGCGGTGGGCATTTAGGTCATGTATTTAATGACGGACCAAAAGAAACAACAGGAAAACGCTATTGCGTAAACTCAGTATCCTTGACATTTCAAGCAAAATAATTTTTTTCGGGTTAAACCTTTTTAAAAGTTTATAGTCCTAACACTATAAACTTTTAAAACAACTCGTATGAAAACTTTCATCTACACTTTTGCTTTTATTTTTATAACAATCAGTTTTACATCTTGTATTACTAGAGTGCATACAAAACCAGCTTACAAAACAACTAAAATAGTTAGGGTAGCACCAAAAGGACATAAAATTATATACGTAAAAGGTCAAAAATATTACAAGTGGAACAACAAACATTACAGAAAAACCCATAGAGGCTATGTAGTGGTTCGTTTATAATAATTACTTCAAAAAACACTTTTTCACCCCCTTGGCAATTTAAAATTCACCAAGGGGTTTTTAGTAAACATACTTTTTTAAAAGCTGAGTTTGTATTAATTCAATTTCATTTTGTAAATTCGTGCGATTAAAATTATGACTTAAAAAATTCATTATAATGAGTAAATACGATATTATAGTTCTTGGTTCTGGACCAGGTGGTTACGTTACAGCTATTAGAGCATCACAATTAGGTTTTAAAACTGCTGTTATTGAAAAAGAAAGTCTTGGTGGAATTTGCTTAAACTGGGGATGTATCCCTACAAAAGCATTGTTAAAATCTGCTCAAGTGTTTGAATACCTTAAGCACGCTGAAGATTATGGTTTATCAGTTGAAAACCCTGATAAGGATTTTACTAAAATAGTAAAACGTAGCCGTAATATTGCTGAAGGAATGAGTAACGGAATTAAGTTTTTAATGAAGAAGAATAAAATTGATGTAATCAATGGCTTCGGAAAAGTAAAAGCTGGAAAAAAAGTTGATGTTACTGCAGCCGACGGAACGGTTACTGAATACAGTGCTGATCATATCGTTATTGCAACTGGAGCACGCTCAAGGGAATTACCAGCTTTAAAACAAGATGGTAAAAAAGTAATTGGATATAGAGAAGCTTTAACATTACCAGAACAACCAAAGAAAATAGTAATTGTTGGTTCTGGAGCAATTGGTGTTGAATTTGCATACTTCTACAATTCTATGGGTTCTGATGTAACTGTTGTTGAATTTTTACCAAGAGTCGTTCCTGTTGAAGATGCGGCGGTATCTAAACAGTTAGAAAAGTCATTCAAAAAATCAGGAATTAAAATAATGACTTCTTCAGAAGTGACTTCAGTTGATACTTCTGGAAACGGAATTAAAGCTACTGTTAAAACTAAAAAAGGAGAAGAAATTATAGAAGCTGACATACTATTATCTGCTGTTGGAATTAAATCTAATATTGAAAACATAGGATTAGAAGATGTAGGTATTGTTACTGATAGAGATAAAGTATTGGTAAATGATTTCTACCAAACTAACATTCCTGGATACTACGCTATTGGAGATATTACCCCTGGACCTGCTTTAGCACATGTTGCTTCTGCGGAAGGGATTTTATGCGTGGAAAAAATAGCAGGACTTCATGTTGAAGCTATTGACTATGGAAACATTCCTGGATGTACATATTGTTCACCTGAAATAGCAAGTGTTGGTATGACGGAAGCTCAGGCAAAAGACGCTGGTTATGATATTAAAGTAGGTAACTTTCCTTTTTCTGCTTCTGGTAAAGCGAGTGCTTCTGGAGCAAAAGATGGTTTTGTAAAAGTTATTTTTGATGCCAAATACGGAGAATGGTTAGGATGTCATATGATTGGTGCTGGTGTTACTGATATGATTGCTGAAGCTGTTTTAGGTAGAAAATTAGAAACTACTGGTCATGAAGTATTAAAAACTATCCACCCTCACCCAACAATGAGTGAAGCGGTAATGGAAGCTGTTGCAGCTGCTTATGACGAAGTAATACATTTATAGTATTATACACATAATAGACTACTAACAAAGCGTTTTGAGAAATTCTCAAAACGCTTTTTTTATTTGTTATTTTTTTATTCTTTCTTACTTATACTTGATTCCTTATATATATTAACTTTTGATCAAGCATCTAACTACAGAAACTCTGCAACGCTAATTCATAGCTTTTTAATCCAAAGCCAGCAATAACACCTTTAGCATTTGGCGCTAAATAAGACACATGTCTAAAAGATTCCCTAGAATATGTATTTGAAATATGCACCTCAATAACTGGTGTTGTAATTCCCGCCACAGCATCTGCAATTCCAATTGATGTATGTGTATATGCTGCTGCATTTAAAATTACTCCATCATAACTGAAGCCAACTTCCTGAATTTTATCAATCAATTCCCCCTCTATATTAGATTGAAAATAGTCTAAATCTATATTAGAATTTTTCTTTTTTAAATCTTCAAAAAAATCTTGAAAAGATAAATCTCCATATATATTGGTTTCGCGCTTCCCTAACAAGTTTAAGTTTGGGCCATTAATAATGATTATTTTCATGCTATAAACTTAGACAATTAGTATTTTTCAAAAGTAATTAAATTAACACAAAATAGCAATCCCTACTATTAAACTATACTATTTACCTAAAAACGGACGATTTATTATTTAAATTCATTAAAAATAAAAAATAAAAAAACACGTATGTACTTATATAACAAACACTTAGTTATTTGCATGAATTTTTAACATATAAATAACACAGCAAGAATTTTGTCAACGATTAATTAGTCCTACTTTTGCTTCCGATTAACTTAAAATAAATTTAAAATGAAAAAATTATTATTATCTGCTTTAGCAGTTTGTGCATTCACATTCTCTAACGCTCAAGAAACTGAAACTGAAACTGCAGGTGTTGCTAAAGGAGACATGATGATCTCTGGTGCTTTTGGATTTTCTTCTATGTCTACTGGTGACGCAAAAGACAACTCTTTTACAATAGCTCCAAGATTTTCTTATTTCGTATCTGACAACATAGCTGTTGGTGCAAAAATTGGTTTCACTTCTACTACTGAAGACGACGGATTTTCTCCTGACGAAACTAAAACTACAGATTTATCTTTAGGTGCATTTGGTAGATATTACATGACTCCAGCTTCTAAATTTTCAGTGTTTGCTGAATTAGGTGCTGATTTCGTTTCTAGAAAATGGGAACAAGGAGCTGCTGATGCTGATTCTGCTGGATTTGCTTTAGGAGTTGCTCCAGGTGTATCTTATTTCTTATCTGATTCTTTTGCTATCGAAGCTTCTTGGGGAGTATTAGGTTACGCAACTGATGACAACGGAGGTGACGGTGCTGATTCTACTGATTCTTTCAACATTGGATTAGACATGAGAGATTTAACTTTCGGTTTAGCTTACAAGTTCTAATTAGAACTCATATTATTAAATTAAAACCAGCGCATTGCGCTGGTTTTTTTTTGTTTTATACTTTTATTTGCACTAGCTTTATAACTGCTCTCTTTTAAAATATATTATATATGAAAAAAGTTATCTTATCACTCTTAGCATTTTGTATGCTTGGTATAGCAAATGCACAAGAAGTAAAAAAAGTAGCTGAATTTGATGTTATATTTGGCGCTAAAGCCGGATTAAACTTTGCTACTGTTACCGGGAATGTTTCAGAAACTTCAATATTAGTTGGCATTCATTTTGGAGGCATGGCAGAAGTTTCCATAAACGAGTTTCTTGCAATTCAACCTGAAGTACTATTTTCAATGCAAGGATCATCTTGGAGTAAAAAAGGGAATACACAATTAAACTACTTACTTTTCCCTGTAATTGGGAAATATTATATTATTGAAAATTTAAGCTTAGAAGCAGGGCCTCAGTTAGGTGTACTTCTTTCTGCTAGAGACATGGGAGAAAATGCTAAAAAACATATTTCTTCAACTGATATCGGATTCAACTTAGGTGCTGGATATAAATTAAATAATAAAATTAATTTTACACTACGTTATAGCATTGGATTAACTAACATAAACGAAAACTCTAAAATGAACAATGCGGTTCTACAACTATCTGCTGGGTATTTCTTTATGTAGTAAATTGTAAAATACTATATAATTATACATTTTAATAAATCGCACTCTACTCACTCTTATAAGATCTCTCTCAAAAAGATAGAAATGACACGAGAAGTCATTTCAACAAAGGAAAAATCACATCTTGGGAACAACTAAAAAAGCCAACCTTTTTTAAAGGTTGGCTTTTAATACTTTATAATTCTACTAAAAATATGATTCTAAAGAATATCACCAGTATAATTATCGTCCCAATTTTTAACTTTAGGATCACCTAATTTATCAACTGATTTTGCTACCAACATAGAAACTGCCGCATCACCCGTTACATTTACTACTGTTCTACACATATCTAAAGGTCTATCAACCGCAAAAATTAATGCCAAACCTGCCTCAGGAATACCTGCATAACCAAGTACACCAACCAACATAACCATTCCAGCTCCAGGAACTGCCGCAGAACCTATAGACGCTAAAGTAGCAGTTGCTATAATCCCTAATTGAGTAGTAAAATCTAATTCCATTCCAAAAGCTTGAGCAATAAAAACTGCTGCAACTGCTTGATACAAACTAGTACCATCCATATTAATTGTTGCTCCAATTGGCAATACAAAACTCGCTACTTCCTCTTCTACTCCAATATGCTCCGTAACTCTTTCCATAGTTACAGGTAAAGTAGCAGCACTACTACTTGTTGAAAAAGCCAACAATTGTGCAGGTGCTATATTCTTTAAAAACCAAATAGGATTCCTTTTAGTAAATATTGATACTAAAAGCATGTATACCCCAACCATTACTAACAAACCTAAAACAACACACATTGCATACATCCCTAAAGCCTTAAACAAGGCCAAACTAGGCGATTCAACAATTAAAGCTGCTAATAGTGCAAATACACCAAAAGGAGCTGCTAGCATAATTAAATCGACCATTTTCAGAATCACCTCATTAAAACCATCAAAAAAGGCAGTTACTGGTTTTGATTTCTCTTCCGGTATTAATATTAAACCAATACCAAAAAACACTGCAAAAAAGATAACCTGTAACATATTACGGTTACTACTTGCTGCTTTAAAAATATTTGAAGGTACTAAATCTTCCAAAGCCTGTAAGGGGCCTGATTCTTTTTGTTTAGCTGACGCTTCAATTTTACTATTTGCTTTGTCTTGATTGCTTTCAATAAGCTCTGTCCGAGTACCCTCATCAATATATTCACCTGGTTGTATTGCATTAACAACCACTAAACCAATTGAAACGGCTAAAACGGTAGTAATAACATAAGTTGATATAGTTCTACCTCCCATTTTAGAAAGCTTTGATATATCTTTTAAATCAGAAACTCCTTTTATTAATGATGCCAAAATTAATGGTACAGCAATCAATTTTAATGAACTAATAAATATTTTACCAAAAGGCTTAATCCAATCTTGGATAAATTCTTTTCCAAAATCAAAATTTGTCATTATCAGCGCGAAAACAACACCTAAAACCATTCCTAAAATGATTTGTATGTATAAGGGTAATTTTTTCATATGCATTTAAATTCTATTCGTTCTATTAATTAAATAATTATCCGCCAACACTAAAGCTGCCATTGCCTCCACAATAGGTACTGCTCTTGGAACAACACATGGGTCATGACGTCCTTTACCTATCATTTCAACTATATTACCATCCTTATCGATAGTTTCTTGTTTTTGCATGATTGTTGCTACAGGCTTAAAGGCCACTCTAAAATAAATATCCATTCCGTTACTAATACCACCTTGAATACCACCAGAAAGGTTTGATTTTGTTGTTCCATCAGCATTAAACAAATCATTATGCTCACTACCCTTCATTTTAGAACCGCAAAACCCACTTCCATATTCAAAACCTTTTACTGCATTAATGGAAAGCATTGCTTTACCTAAATCAGCATGCAGTTTATCAAACACAGGCTCTCCCAAACCGATGGGTACATTTTGTAATACACAAGTAACTGTTCCACCAACTGTATCGCCTTCTTTTCTGATTTGCTTGATATAGTTTTCCATCTCTAAAGCTTTCTCCTCATCTGGACAACGTACTGGGTTACTTTCTATTTTAGAAAAATCTAATGCTTGATAGGGTTTGTCTATAAAGATATTTCCTACTGAAGATACAAAGGCATTTATTTTTATCTCTGGGAATAATTGTTTCGCTATAGCACCACCAACTACTCTACTAGCCGTTTCACGAGCAGAAGTTCTACCACCACCTCTATAGTCACGATGTCCATATTTTTTATCGAAAACAAAATCGGCATGTGATGGCCTATAACTATCTTTTATATGAGAATAATCATGTGATTTTTGATTGGTATTATGGATAGCAAAACCTATTGGTACACCAGTAGTTTTCCCTTCAAAAATCCCAGAATAAAATTCTACTGTATCAGGCTCTTTACGCTGTGTAACTATAGCAGACTGCCCAGGCTTTCTTCTATCCATTTCTAATTGAATAGCATCAAAATCAATGGTAACACCTGAAGGACATCCATCAATAATTCCTCCTAATGCTTTCCCGTGTGATTCCCCGAAAGTGGTTAACTTAAAAAGTTTTCCAAAAGTATTTCCTGACATTTAATTTGGTTTTTAGCAAATGTAATAAATTATCGTTACACAAACTTTAATTTACATTCAAACTAAAATACTATTTTAGCAAATATTTTGTAACAAAATTTGATGTCAATCGTCTTAATATTAATTCAAAAAACTAAAAACTATTTTATGAAATTTACTACTATTAAAACAACTTCATTATTAATTTTATTCATAGCTGTAACTATAATGTCTTGTTCTAGTGATGATAGCCCATTATCAACCCCACCACAAACTACTACACCTACGAGTAACTATGAATTACCACTTACTATTGGAAGTAATTGGATATATGATGTTTCTGTTGACCAAGCAACTGCAACTGAAGATCAATTTACAGTAAATGGGGAAGTGACTATTGATACTTATGTTTACGCCGATTTTCTTGCAACTGCTGGAAGCACAGGGACAATGACTCAATTATTTGATCAAAATAACTTTAGAACTGAAGATGGAGTATATTATATGAAAGGAGCTTTTAATATTCCTTTAAGTCAAATTGACGCAACAATTGCTGATATAAATATAATTATTGATGATGCAAAATTGTTTGATAGTAACACTACAAGCGGAACAGAACTTACAACTTTAAGCGATAGTCAACCAATTTCTGTAGCTGGGTATGATTTTGATGTAGATTATACTTTCAAAACAGTACAAAGAGAAACTTTAGCATCATTTACAGTTGGTACAGAAACTTTTGATGATGTTATTAAATCTGATATTATAATTAGAGCTTCTGCTTCTACAAATTATGAAGTTATTCCTGGGATTTTTGTTCCTATTGAATTATTGGCCCCACAGGATGTATTGGTAATAACAAATTATTATGCTGCTAATGTAGGACTTATAAAATCTGATAATATTTTTAGTTATGAGCTTGGTGATATTTCTAGCCTTCCAATAACATTACCTATAGATCCTACAGGAAGCTCTACAACTATTCAAGAAATTACGTCATACACTATTATAGACTAATTTATTTACGGAATAAAAAAAAGAGGCTGTTTTTTACAAACAGCCTCTTTTTTTTTATCATTTTACACTAAAGCATTCAGCAATATACTTGCAGGATGTAGCGCAACTCGTTGTGTTCCATCTTTTATTTGATGCCTACAGCTTGTACCATTTGCTACAATAATAGTATCTTTTGAAGCTCTACGAACTGACGGAAACAACGTTTGCTCACCTACCTTCATACTTATTTCATAATGCTCTTGCTCATAACCAAAACTCCCTGCCATACCACAACAACCAGATGTGATAATTGTTGGTTTATAGTTTTTAGGTAAATTTAATATATCAAAAGTAACTTTTTGATTACTCAACGCTTTTTGATGACAATGGTTATGAATTTTCAGAACCATTGGCTCTTTTGTAAACTGTTCCGAAGAGATATTACCTAAGACAATTTCATTTGCTAAAAACTCTTCAATTAAAAACGTATTTTTAGCTATTTCAATAACAGTTTCTTTATCGTCTACTAAACGCTTATACTCATCTCTAAAAGTTAAAATAGCAGAAGGCTCAATCCCAATCAAAGGAGTTTCAACAGATATTTTTCCTTTAAAGCTTGAAACGTTTCTAGTAGCAACTTTTTTAGCTTGTTCCAAAAAACCTTTTGAAATAAAAGTTCGCCCACTTTCTTCATGATTTACAAACAATACTTTATAATTTAAAGCAGTTAATAAGTCGTAGGCATCAAATGCAATTTGAGCATCTAAATAATTCGTAAACTCATCAACAAATAAATAAATTGATTTTATAGGAGTGGCTGCTTTATGTTTCCTTAAACGCAATGTATTTAAAGCTGGTTTTGAAACTAAAGGTAAGCTTCTTTCTGGAGCTACACCATTCATTTTTTTTAACAAACCTGAGGTTAAACCATTTGAAAACACAAAATTACTAATCGCAGGCATTTTGGATGCCAACTTATTCATTTTTGTATTGTATGCAAACAGCTTCGAACGCAAGCTAAACCCATTTTCTTTTTGATACTGATATAGGAATTCCGATTTTAAAACGGCGATATCAACGTTACTAGGACATTCACTTGCACAAGCCTTACAGCTTAAACATAAATCCAAGGATTCCTTTATTTCCTCAGAATTAAATTTATTTTTTTGATCAGAATTTGTTAAAAACTCACGCAACGTATTTGCTCGTGAGCGCGTAACATCTTTCTCATCCTTTGTTGCTCGATAACTTGGACACATGGCTCCTCCAGCAAAAACATCTTTTCTACAATCCCCTGATCCATTGCATTTTTCAGCTAATCGCAAATAACCTTCAGAATCAGAAAAATCCATTAACGTGTTTATTACAGGTTCTTTTCTATCAACTTCGTAGCGCAAAGATTCGTCCATTTTAGGTGCATCTACTATTTTTCCTGGATTGAATATGTTATTAGGATCAAAAAGCCCCTTTATACGTCTACATAACTGATAGTTTTTTTGTCCAATCATAATTGGCAGAAACTCTGCACGTACAATACCATCACCGTGTTCTCCACTAAATGACCCACGATATTTTTTAGTTAAATGTGCAACATCGGTAGTTATTTCTCTAAACAAACCAACATCTCCCTTTGTTTTTAAATTTAAAATAGGTCGTAAATGAATTTCACCAGCACCAGCATGTGCATAATACACAGCTTGTTGTTTATGTTTATCCATTAATACCGAAAAGTCTGCTATGAAATTAGCCAAATCCGGTAAAGCTACAGCCGTATCTTCAATACAAGCTACTGCTTTTCTATCCCCTACCATATTACCTAACAAACCTAAACCTGCCTTACGCAACTCTAAAGCCTGGTTGATTTCTTTTCCTATTAATACTGGGTTCGCATAACTTAATCCTACTTTTTCTAAATCAGATATTAATTTCTTAGCCTTTTCTTTAGCTTCATCTATTGTTGGCGCCTTAATTTCCAACATTAAAATTGCTGCTGGATCTCCTTCAATAAAAAATCTATTTTTAAGCTGTGTAGCATTATTTTTAGTACAATCCAAAATGATTTTATCCATCATTTCACAAGTGTATAAATTATGCTCCATGGTATTGGCTACATCACATAAACAATCATCAATAGATTTATAATGAGAGGCAACCATTACCGCTTCTGTCGGAGGTAACTCATCTAATTGCAAAGTTATTTCAGTAGTAAAAGCTAATGTCCCTTCACTTCCCGATAACAAATCGCAAAAATTAAAATTGCGTTCTTTTTTACCAAAAGTATTTGACCATAACAATTCATCAACTGCATAACCTGTATTCCTACGATGAATCTCCTGTTTTGGGAATTCAATTTCTATTTCATTTTGGACTACTGTATCAGACAACTCCTTATAAACTTCTTTATATAGCCTTCCTTCTAAGGTGTTCAAACCTAACTTTTCTTGAAATACTGATTTTGAAATTCCTTTAAACTCAACCTCTGAACCATCTGATAGAATGGTTTTCATAGAAACCGTTTTATCACGCGTAACACCATATTGAATAGAAGTGGTACCTGAAGAGTTATTACCTACCATACCACCAATCATACATCGGTTTGATGTAGATGTATTTGGCCCAAAAAATAATCCGAATGGCTTTAAGTACACATTCAGTTCATCTCGCACAACTCCTGGTTGTACTGTAACCTGTTTTTTGTGTTCATCTAATGAAATGATATCCGTAAAATGTTTTGAAACATCAACTACCAATCCTTCACCAACACATTGTCCTGCTAATGAAGTCCCTGCAGTACGTGGTATTAAAGAAGTGTTATTTTCATTTGCAAATGCAATTAGCTCCTTTAAATCTTGGATGCTTTTAGGATAAGCGACTCCTAAAGGTAATTTTCTATATACTGAGGCATCAGTAGCATATATACCTCTATGCAAATTATCAAACTTAACTTCACCAGAAAGTTTGTTATTTAATTCTTGTAAGTGTTTTTTCATGAGTTTTCTCCTAAAATTACAGGTACGGATCTATCAAAATTTGTTGAAAAACATATAAATGAATCAGTACCTCCTACTCCTTCAATTTCATGTATTTGGTTATATAAAATGGATCGTAAATGATCGTTATCCCTAGCATATACAAGCACAAAAATAGCATATTTACCCGATACATAATTACATTCCGTAATTTCTACTATTTCTTTTAAGGATTCAACAATTTGGGCTGCAAAACGAGCTTCTTTTAAACGAATCCCTACATAGGACTTAGTGCTATAACCTATTTTATGTTCATCTAATAACAAATCTGCTTTTAAAATAACTCCATCTTCTTTCATCTTTTTTATACGTTGATGTACTAAAGAGTTAGAAATTTTTAAATCATCAGCTATTTTAGAGAATGCTTTACGAGCATCAGCCTTAAGTGCTAATAATATTTGCTTATCGATATAATCAAGTTGATTCATTTTACTATAAATTTTAATACGTTATAATCATTTTGACTACTTTAAACACAAAAACAAGTCGTATTATAAAATAATCATGATTACGATACAAAATTAACCATTATCAGGTAATTAAAAAACAATATTGACTTAATTTTGCAGTGTAAATAATCATTACTATGACAACGACACAATTATTTGATCAACTTTGGAATGAGTATACTGAACGTACACCATCTGCCAAAAAAGTAAAAAATTTATTTGAAAATCAAGGAAACACAATTGTCAACGATCACGTTGCTTTTAGAACCTTTGATGATCCAAGAGTTAACATTGATGTATTGGCGACAACCTTTATCGATAGCGGATATGAGTACGTTGCAGATTATCATTTTCCTAAAAAGAAATTATATGCGAAGCATTTTGCTCACAAAACAGACAAAAACGCTCCATTAGTATTTATTAGTCAATTAGTAACTTCTGAATTATCAGTTGAATTACAATCAATTGTAAAAAATACTTTAGACACTGTTGATTTTGATACTGTTTCTGCAGAAGAATTAGTTTTTAAAGGTCGTTTATGGAATACTCCTAACTTTGAATTATATAACACATTATTAAACGAATCAGAATATGCTGCTTGGTTATATGTTAACGGTTTTTGTTCAAACCATTTTACCGTAGATATTAATAAGCTAGATACTTTTAATAACATTATAGAAGTAAACACTTTCCTAAAAGAAAATGGATTTGAAATGAATGCTTCCGGAGGTGAAGTAAAAGGAACTCCTGAATTATTTTTAGAGCAATCTAGTATTTTAGCAGATAAATTTACTGTTAATTTCGAAGAAGGTGCTAAAGAGATTACATCGTGTTACTATGAGTTTGCTTATAGATACACTATGAATAACGGAGAGCTATTTAAAGGGTTTGTAGCAAATTCAGCTGATAAGATTTTTGAAAGTACTGATATGGTATTACAATAATCGAATATAGAAATGTATACTAAAAACGATGTAAAGTAATTTACATCGTTTTTTTATTTTTTATCGTTTTTCAAAAACTATTTATTTTTTCAAACTATTTATTTTCACGATACAAAATGGCTGAGTAATTACCGTAATAACCATAGCTCCTGTACTAGGTTTTGTTTCTTTTATAGAAACCACTAGTTTATCCTTTTCTTCTTTTACATCTTCAACGACTACCCCATAACCACCAGTGTTTTTTTCTCCCATAAAAACCGCAACAATAGTTTCTTTTGAAAAATCAATTTCAGGTATGGGAAACCCAGGTTTTCTGGTTCGATTCAATTGGCCATACACTTTCAATAAACTCTCTCTATCTTTTACAACCCTAATTTCTGGTGTAGCATAACCACCTATTTGATCTTCTATTAAAGTTTCAAAAAGCAACTTATTGGTATTATTTTCTGTTTTTATTGGCACATCAATATTTTTAGTAGAACTACAACTTAAAATCAATACCGTTAATAACATATATAATTTCATATAATTATATTTTAAATTAAGTGTAGTAATCAAAAACTCATATATTTTTACCGAGGTGGTTAATTGCTTTATAGTACAATTGTTCATAATTACTGACTATAGCTTCTAAATCGAATTTTTTTGCAATGCTTTTGGAATTCTTTTTAAATTGATTTAACACATTATCATCTTCCAAAATTTCAATTGCCTTAACTCCCATAGTATCAACATCACCTACATTAGCTAAATATCCAGAAACACCATCTATATTTACCTCTGGTATACCACCAGTATTACTTGATATCACTGGCACTCCTGAAGCCATAGCCTCTAAAGCCGCCAACCCGAAACTTTCCGTTTCAGAAGGCAATAAAAACAAATCAGAAAAACACAGTATTTTATCTACTTCATTACTTTTCCCAAGAAATATCACGTTTTCTTCAATTCCAAGATCTCTAACCAATTGCTCAGCTCCTTCAAGCTCAGGACCATCACCAACCATAACAAGTTTTGAAGGTACTTGTTTTTGTATTCTATAGAATACTTTTACTACATCATCAATACGCTTTACTTTTCTGAAATTACTCACATGAGTTACAATACGCTCAGAAACATTCGCTAGTAAATGACGCTGACATTCTGCTAATTTAGCCTCTTCATATTTCTGAACATCAATAAAGTTCGGTATAACATCTATTTCATTTGTTATATCAAATAAACGTAAAGTATCATCTTTTAAACTCTGAGAAACTGACGTTACTACATCTGATGCATTAATACTAAAAGTAACTGCAGGCTTATAAAAAGGATGACTTCCAACTAATGTAATATCCGTACCATGCAAAGTTGTTACAATAGGAATATGTATGCCTTCTACTGCTAACATTTGTTTAGCCATATATGCTGCATAGGCGTGAGGAATTGCATAATGAACATGTAATACCTCAATACCATATAACTTAACGGTATCAACTAATTTACTCGATAAAGCCAATTCATAAGGTTGGTAATGAAACAAAGGATATTCAGGAACAAATACTTCATGAAAATGAATAGTTCCTCCTAATAAATCCAACCGTACTGGCTGTTTATAGGTTATAAAATGTATTTCATGACCTCTTTTTGACAACGCATTTCCAAGCTCTGTAGCTACAACACCACTTCCTCCAAATGTTGGATAACAAACAATGGCTATTTTCATATTCTATTTTTCAATTATCTACTAGTACTATCTAAAACTATAGGTGATTCAATCTCCAGGGCATTATAAATTACACGTTGAATTTCTGATCTTATATCTTGACGTACTAATTTAAAGTTTGTTGCGTCAGGAAAAGTTCTGTTTGACATAAACACATAAACCAATTCGTTTTCAGGGTCTGCCCAAGTAAATGTTCCAGTAAAACCAGAATGCCCAAAACTACTCATTGGCACACAATCACAAGTTGGACCTACTTCCCCTAATTGTGGTTTATCAAACCCTACCCCTCTTCTAACATCAATATTGCAATAATAACATGTGTTGAATTTATTTACAGTCGAAGTTTTTAAATATTCCTTACCTCCATAATTTCCACCTTGAAGATACATTTGCATAATTTTTGCAACATCAGTAGCAGTAGCAAAAACTCCAGCATGCCCACCAACACCATTTTGCATGGCAGCACCCATATCATGCACATATCCTTGAACTCTTTGATATCTAAAATACGAATCCTCCTCCGTTGGAGTAATTTGATTCAACGGGTACTTTTCAAGTGGATTATAAGTAGCACTTAACCCTAAGGATCTATAAAATCTATTCTGAATTAATTCGTCTAAACTGGTTTTATAATGATTTTCAATATATTTTTTTAATATATAATACGGTAAATCACTATACTTATATTTCCACTTTTTACGCAAATCAGTATCCTTTATTCTATTAAAAATAGAATCTTGATATACTTTACTGATGTATAAATTTTCTGCAACTTTATATGGAAAAACCTCTGACTTCTTTTTGTTATAAAATTCTGTTGAAGGCTTTTGAGTAATGCTATCCAGTGTTGTTTTATAAAAAGGTATCCATGCTTTTAAACGTGCATAATGTGATAACATTTGTTTTAAGGAAATATTCTTTTTATTAGAATCCACTAGCTCAGGAATCATTGCTCCTAATTTAGAGTTTAACCCTACTACTCCTTTTTCTTCCAACTCCATCATTAAAGGTAGGGTGGATAAAATTTTTGTTAAAGAGGCAACGTCATATAATGTACTATCGCTTACTTTTTGTTTTTGTGCATAGGTATGATATCCATAATTTTTATTATACACTATTTTACCTCCTTTAGCTATTAATAACTGTACTCCAGGAGTCATTTTTTCAGTAATAGCATAATTGACTATGGAATCAATTTTCTTAAACTTATCAAAATTTAACCCATAATTCTCTGGATAATCATACCCTAATCTATTAACTTTTTTTAATTGAATTGAAGTGTTTACTGGAAAAACTTCATTTGAACTTACTGGTAATATTCCTTTCGTTTCTATTGCACCAAATAAGGCTTCAGCAGATTTTTGCTGTGCAATTTTACTATTTTGATAGGAAACAACAATGCTTTCGAAATTAGTAGTTGTTTTTAGATCTAATAAGGCATAAGGTCTAGTAAATACATTTAAAACTACTCTGTTAGTTCGCGAAATTTCGTACAACCAAGTTAATTCTTTATCACTTAGTTTATATGACTTCCATGGATTAGCATTCGATTTATGTACTCCAATAATCACCAAATTATAATTACTTAACTTAGTAATTAGCTCATCCAAATGCGGAGCCTTTACTTCAGTAATTTTAGCGTATTTTTTTAATCGATTTAAATATGGAACATGATTATCATCACCTAGCTTAACATACGCAATATTAGTTGTTTCTAAATCATCAATAGGTAAAATAGTAGTATCATTCTTAACCACTGTTATAGCATTTTCAATCAACTTTGTGTATAATAAATCATTATCACGAGTATTCAAATCTGCATGAATATTCTCAAGTACAACAGGCTTATAATTGCTTAAACCAACCTTATACTTAGCCATTAAAATCTTTTTAACAGAATGTGCTAAACGTTCCTCTGTAATTTTTTCTTTTTCATAAGCATGTTTCATTTTCGCTACTGCTTTAGGAATATCCTTAGAAATTAATAAAATATCATTACCGGCCATAAACGCTGCTAGATCAACATCCCCAGGCTCCTTATAGTTTGATGCTCCTTTCATATTTAGAGCATCAGTAAAAATAAGCCCCTTATACCCTAATTTTTCTTTAAGCAAATCTGTTACAATTGCCTTTGATAATGATGAAGGTTTTCCCGGTTTTGTTCCTAAACTAGGAATATCTAAATGTGCTACCATAATACTAGCCACTCCATTTTCTATTAATTTACGAAAAGGATATAACTCTACGTTTTCAATACGTTCAGCAGAAAAATCAATTGTCGGCAAAGTTTTATGAGAATCTTGAGAAGTATCCCCATGGCCAGGAAAATGTTTTGCAGACCCTAACACATTCGCAGAAGCCATACCTTTCATAAATGCAACTCCTTTATTGGCTACATTTACCTTGTCTTCTCCAAACGAACGATTTCCAATAATTGGGTTATTCGGATTGGTATTGATATCAATATCTGGAGCAAAATTCATATGTACTCCTACTCGATTACAATGCTCACCTATACGTTTACCAACTTCTTCTACTAATGAATTATCCTTAATAGCTCCTAAAGTCATGTTCCATGGAAAAGCATAGGTAGAATCTAATCGCATACTCAAACCCCACTCAGCATCTTGAGTAATTAACAATTTTGTTTTTGATAAGGCTTGATATTCATTTGTCAATTTTGCTTGACGATATGGGCCACCTTTAGAAAACATCACTCCACCAATATGATGCTCTTTAATTAAGGTTTTAATCTTATCCGTATGCAACTTTTCTTTACCAGACCAAACATCAGCAATAAATAACTGACCGATTTTTTCTTCTAACGTCATTGAGTTATAGGTAGCTTCAACCCATTTTTCCTGAGCTAACTTATCATTTGCTTGTAAAGGATGTATCTCTTGAGAAAACCCTAATTTACTGATTATAAGTGCTAATAAAAGTATTCTGTACTGCATAAATCTTTCCTTTTCTAACTAGTATAAAAAACCATACCAAACTGCCTAAATGCAGATTTAAGATTTTTAGGAAAGGTAGTATTTTTAATACTGAGAAAAAAGAGTTTTACAAAGTGAATATCAACTGATTTACTAACATAATTTATACTAAAAAACCCCATTCTTATCTTGAATGGAGCTTATACTTATTATTGGTTTATTTTTCTAAGCAGCATTAAACATTAAACCAATAATAAGTAAGCCTACTATAATTTTCCATAAATATTAAACCATCATATTTGTCTCAACATAACATATTGAATTAAAGTGTTTCAATTTATATAAGTTTAATCTCTAAATCCAATTAATATCCAACGCTGTAATGTTCCATCATAAACCAATTCGGCCGTTCCTTGTCCGCTAGTTGCCACATTATTAGCTAGGGTAATTATTCTATTTTGCGGTAATGAATCATTATTATTGTTATTTAAAGCCAAATTATTCTTCGTTACATTGAACAATACAACATGTCTTCCATCTGATCCACCAGCAATACCGTTTATTTCGTAATTATAAATCCTATTTGTAAGTCTAAAAACTACTCTGTCTAAATTTGTTGAGGTTAACAACAAGTCTAAATCATTAAATTCATCTCCCGGTGAGCCTTGCGGAAGAACTATAGTTGCAACCAAATAGTAAGCTGGAGAAGCAGATATTGGATAAATAGCATTTAAAGTATTCCCTGTTAATGCTAAATTTGCCCCTACATTAATGTCCGACAAAACCCCATTAGGATCTGTACCAGATAACTTATCTGCAGTTTTGGATGAGGTATTACTTACACAAAGCGTCCCCTCTACATGTAACGTTTCTTGTGGTGTTGTTGTGTTTATACCTACTTGTGAAAAAAGAAATAATGGAGTTATAATGAATATATATAATAAAGTTTTCATAATGTGTTTTTTTTTTGAAGTTGTAACAATTTTTTACTTAAAACTGAGCATAAGAAGTACCTTTCATGAATAAACTTAAATAACGTTTATATGATTTTACATTGACAGCACAAGGATCATCAATACAATACTATCTTAAATAGTTTAGATGTTTTAGCTAAAAGCCCTAGAAAGATTATGATTAAACTTCCTACGTTTTAACCGAATTAAAGTACAACCTACATATTGTCCTTTTAATGTATAAGGCACATATGTTTTTTTGTGTTTTTTTGCCACACTATTTATTTGTGTAACATTTTTTAAATTATTGACTTGGGAGTCAATATGTAATGAAGTTTTTTGAGGCAACAAATCGAAAGTAGAATAATCTCTTTTCATAATTATAAGGGTTTAATGTTGCTTACCCTAAATATACTCTAAATCAATAGGTTATAATAATAAATTCGTTACACCGTCAAAATACTCGTTAAAAAACAGGTAACTCACCACTTCTAGTGATGTGAATCATCACTTTTTTGTGGTGAAATGACGTAATTCTGTGGTTAAGTGCAAAATGAAATTACTCTATAGTTATTTAAAAAATCTTGAGTGCCAAGATTCATGTGCAGGAACTTCCCAGTTTTCATTGTATTCAGTAATATTAGTTACTAAATTATTGAAAACAATTGTCTTTTTACCTATCGCACCACTTTTGGCCATTGTTTTGAAGTCTAGTAAAGTTTTAAAATTAACAAAATCACCTTGCTTAAAAGCCACATTCATTTTATCTAATAGCTCTACACCTAATTCTTGTTCCAGATCCTGTATAAAACGTACTGAAGCATCAATAGAACATCCAGTAGCCGATTGTTCTTCCTGATTCACTGCGATAACTATAAAACGTTCGTACTTAAGCTCAAAACCTGCTTGCAAACCTGTTCCATGAGCAGCCCATTGTTCTAAAAATTCTTTAGTTTTATTAGAAACAAGCAATAATTCGTCTTCTGTAAAGCGACGATTACATTGGTAAATCCAAATTTTAGAATGTTCTGGTAATGTATTGAATTCTACTAGCATTAGTTTTGGGTATTATTATTTTTGTTTGTTTAATTTACGATGATGTGTCCAAGCTTGAAATCCGCCAAAAATAATCATCATAGTGATAAATTTTTTAATTGAAAATGATTCTTCATCGTATAAATCGAATAATGCCATTGCACCTGCAAAGAACACTCCCATTATTAAACCAACTATTATAGATTTTTTAGTCATTCTGTATAAATTCTAAAGTGACTTAGCCAATAACTCAGCCACATCAAGCACTTCAATTTTCCCTTCTTTTTCTTTAGCTTTAACACCGTCTGTCATCATCGTATTACAAAATGGACAACCTGTAGCAATTATTTCTGCAGTAGTTTCTATTGCATCTTCTGTACGTAACACATTAATATCTTGCGTTCCGTTTTCTGGTTCTTTAAACATTTGCGCACCACCAGCACCACAGCACAGAGAGTTTAACTTATTGCGTTTCATTTCAACTAAATCAACTCCTAATTCATTAATTAATTCTCTAGGTGCATCATACACTTCATTTGCTCTTCCTAAATAGCAAGGATCATGAAAAGTGACTTTTTTACCCTTAAAAGTGTTACCTGATATTTTAAGAATCCCTTCTTTAAGTAATTGTTGTAAAAACTCAGTATGGTGATACACTTCGTATTTACCACCAAGCTCAGGGTATTCATTTTTTATGGTATTATATGAATGAGGACAACATGTAACTATTTTTTTTACTTCATACATATTCATTACCTCTATATTGGTAATTGCTTGCATTTGAAATAAAAATTCATTTCCTGCTCTTTTAGCAGCATCACCACTTGAGCTTTCTTCTGTTCCTAAAACGGCAAAATTTACATTTGCCTTGTTTAATAGTTTTACAAAAGCACGTGTTATTTTTTTTGCTCTATCATCAAAACTACCCGCAGAACCTACCCAAAATAAAATATCCGGAGGTGTTCCTGCTGTCATCATGTCTGCCATTGTTGGCACTTTTAATGCTTCACTCATAATCTTTATGCTTTTAAATCTTAAACCAAAATAATTTAAGTATTTTAATAATAACTTTTAAACTTTAAAATAAACCTTATAAAGTTTATTCATCCATCCACTTTAATCTATCCATTTGATTGTATGGCCATGGTGCACCATTATTCTCAACATTTTGCATCATATTGTTTAACTCTGTAGGTGCTGCACTTTCTTCCATTACCAAGTAACGACGCATATCCATAATAATACTTAACGGATCAATATTCACCGGGCAAGTCTCTACACAGGCATTACAGCTCGTACAGGCCCATATTTCTTCTTTTGAAATCCAATCGAATAAATTTTTACCATCGTCTTTAAACTCACCGTTATTAGAATCGATATTTTTACCAACTTCTTCTAAACGATCACGAGTATCCATCATAACCTTTCTAGGAGACAACTTTTTACCCGTAAGGTTTGCAGGACATTCACTTGTACAGCGTCCACACTCTGTACAGGTATATGCATTTAATAAATTTACCCACGATAAATCCGTAACATCTTTAGCTCCGAATGTTGACACTTCTTCCTCAACACCTTCTTCAGGCATAGCATAGGGATCTGCATCAGGATCCATCATCATCATTACTTCCTTAGTTACATTTGCATCATTTGTAAACTGCCCTTTAGGCTTCAAATTTGCAAAGAATGTATTTGGAAACGCTAATAAAATATGTAGATGTTTTGAATAGTATAAGTAGTTTAAGAAAATTAAAATCCCTACAATATGTAACCACCAAGCTCCTCTTTCAATTATATGTAAAGTTCCATCTTCCATTCCTGAAAATAAAGGTGCTATAAATTGACTAATTACATTACCAGTATTCATTTCCTGAAAATGTATATCTGTTGCATTCATTATTAAAAACAAGGACATTAAAACCATTTCGAAATATAAAATCATATTTCCATCAGATTTTGGCCAACCCTTCATTTCATCTTTCCAGAAACGCGCAATCTTAATTACATTTCTTCTAATCCAGAATACAATTACAGCTACAAGAACTAAAAATGCTAGAATTTCGAAGTTCCCAATTAAGAATCCATAAACTGAATCTGGTAAAATTTTAGAAAAAATACGATGTGTTCCAAAAATTCCATCAATGACAATTTCTAGAACTTCAATATTTATCAAGATAAACCCTACATAAACTACTATGTGAAGGATTCCAGATACTGGACGACGAACCATTTTACCTTGTCCTAAGGCTATTTTAGCCATGTTTTTCCAACGTTCAGATTTATTATCTGTTCGGTCAATATCTTTACCTAATTTGATGTTTCTGATTAATGATTTAATATTTTTAGCAAAAAACCATATCCCGGCACTTAATATTACTACAAATAAAATATTGTCAATGTGTTGCATAGTTTGTTTATCTTATTTTAAAAAATCTTGAAATAATTATTTTTTTAATTCAACGCCAACTGCTTTCTCGTAGGGTATTTCTTTTTTTGATAATACTCTAAAATAGCGTTTAGGATGTAGTTTAATATCCTGTAATAACTCTTCTAATTCCTTAGCTGCAGCTTCAAAATTATTATATAGTTTTTCATCTTTCATTAACTTCCCTATAGTTCCTTTTCCCTCTTCTATCCCAGAAAGAACTCCGTTAAGCTTGTTTAATGTTTTATCTAAGCCTGCTACAGTTTCACCTAAATTGGCTTTATTTAAGGTATCCCCTAACTTTTTAAATGTTGTTGCAGTTTCAGAAAAATTAGAAATCATTCCATTTAGCTTACTACTATCGTCTGCAATCATTTTATTTAAAGAGTACGATAATGATTTGAATGACTTTATAGTTCCGTTTAATTCTGCAATGGCATTTTTCAATCCTTTTTCTGAATCATCTTTTACTAAAACATTTAAACTACTTAATAGTGTATCGGCTTTTTTAAGGGTTGCATCAAGACCAGTACTTAAACCAGAAAAATTACTGGTCAAACTTTTCACCAACCCTTCTTCTACTTCTGACTTTAAAAAATCTTGGCTTTGTGCATAATCAGTATCCTTAGCAGGGATAATTGTTAACCCATTACCTCCCATTAGCCCTAGTTCATACAATCTGATAGTACTGTTTTTAGAAAAACTAAAACGCTGGTCAACTGAAAAAGAAACTCGTGTTTTACCCGTTTCAAAATCGTACACAATAGCTTCAACCTTACCAACTTTATTTCCTTTTATAGTAACAGGCGCAGAAGGTGTTAATGCATTATAGTCAAACTCAGTATAAAAAATATTATTGGAACTGAATAAATCTTGTCCTTTTAAGTAACTAAACCCAAAAATAAACAGTGCAATAGCACTAATAACAAGAATGGCAGTTTTAATTTCTCTTGAAATCTTCAAAGTAATTTGTGTTTTGATTCGCTAACAAAATTAACACTATTTTAATTATAATCACTCTAAATATGAGTTGCTTTTTATCTGCGATAAGTTAGTTCGTTATTTTTTTAAAACAGTACTTAAATTCACTTTAACTCCATTTTTATAAGCAACTATAAAGCATTTTGGATACCCTTTATCTTTAGCAACTTTTTGTAGTTCTTTAATTTCATCGTAATCATTGGTGTTTCCACTATAGTACCTATACAGTTTACCTTGTTTAATTTTTGAAAGATCCTTTAATCCTTTAAAGTTATATGACTTTAAGGCTAATTTCCTAGAGCTAGCAGCTATTTGTACTTTAAATACAATATCCTTATAAACACCAGATTTGTCCTCTGTTATTAATGGAACAACTTGAACTACGTCCTTTGCCAATTTGGATTTATATTCTAGTATAGAGGTAATTATCGAGCTAGAAATTTCATTTTGCCCTTTTTTTGAATTTAAATAAGCTCCTTCTTTTTTATTTGTGATAAACCCTGTTTCTATCAAAACACTCGGCATGTACGTATTATGCATTACCCATAAACTTGCTTGCTTTACTCCTCTACTTTTACGCTTCGTTTTTTTAGCAAAATTGGTTTCTATTAAATTAGCCAACATAATACTCTGATCAACATACTCCTCCTGCATTAAGGTTAACCCAATAATTGATTCTGGGGAATTCGGGTCAAAGCCTTCATAATTTTCTGCATAATCATCTTCTAGAAAAATAACTTCATTTTCTTCTTTAGCAATATTTAAATTACGCTGAGAATTTGCTGCTCCAACAACAAAAGTTTCAGTCCCATGAGCTTGAGTGTGATGTGCATTACAATGGATAGACACAAACAAATCAGCATCGGCTTTATTCGCAATTCTTGCACGCTCACGAAGTTTTATAAAAACATCCGTTTTTCTTGTATAAATAACCTTAATGTTTGGATTTTTCTCTAAAGCCTTTCCAATTTGCAACACTAATTTTAATGCAATTTCCTTTTCAGTATATCCTAGTTTAGTTGGCCGACCAGGATCACTTCCACCATGACCTGCGTCAAGAACAATTACAAACTTATCATTTGGCGGTTTCGTTTCATCAATTTCTGAAAAAGATGAAAAAAGACCTATGCTTATAAGTAATATTATGTAACCTAATTTATGCATTTTTTATTTATTTTTTATTGATCAAAATAAGCAATCAACTACCACTGTACAAACATACAAAAGGTATGAATCATCGCCATTCTTTTTTGTTAGAAACTAGTCTTGTTAAATTAAACCTTTGATAGGGGTTAAAATTTTCTGAATTTTAAAATATACCCTAAAAATATATCGTATGTTTGACACTCCAAAAACTAAGCCACACTTTTTACAAAAATAGAATTTACATTGGTGCAATTAAGAAGTTTACATATACTTTTAGTAACATTTTTAGCATTGTTTATTAACAATTATGCTAACGCTCAAGATTTACCTTCAAAAGGAATTCCCGTAAAGGCTGACTCTACAGCTATAAAATCACCTAAGTTCAATATGCCTTCTTCTGACAAATTTGAGGAGCTAAATGCTAAAGAAATAGACACCATACGACCTAAAGACTCTCTAAAACTAAAAGAAACTCTTACAGATGTAGTAAAATACAAGGCAAAGGACTATATAAAGGTTAATCGTCGTGAGCAACAAATGTACTTATACAATGAGGCAGAAATAAATTACGGCGACTTAAACATTAGTGCTGGTAAAATAATTATCAACTACGCCAAAAGCGAAATATATGCCTTTGGAATAAAAGATTCTCTAGGCTACACACAATCCCCTGTTTTTAAGCAAGGAGAAAATGTGGTAGAACCAGATTCTATTAGGTATAATTTCAAAACACAAAAAGCACTTATTTTTAATTCTAGAACAGAAGAAGCAGGAATGAATTTCAGAGCCGCTGTAACTAAGAAAGAAAATGATTCTGTTTACTATATAAAGGATGCAATACTTACTACCTCAAAAAATTTAGACGACCCAGAATATCATATTAAGTTAAGAGAAGCAAAAGTTGTTCCAGGCAAGAAAATTGTCAGTGGTGTTGCTAACATGTTTATTTATAGCGTACCAACACCATTAGGAATTCCATTTGCATATTTTCCATTGACAGAAGATCGTGCTTCTGGTTTTATCATTCCAACTTTTGGAGAAAATAATGAACGTGGATATTTTATCCAAAACGGGGGATATTATTTTGCTGTTAGCGATTATTTTGATTTAACTGTTTTAGGAGATTTTTACTCCAATGGTAGTTATGGATATAATATAAGTACCGACTATAAAGTAAATTATAAATTCAGAGGGCAATTTGGCTACCGATCTGAAAATTTAATTACTAGCGAACGTGGTTTTCCTGATTATAGTAAAGCCAATATATATAACCTTAGATGGACACATAGCCAAGACGCTAAATCTAATCCGAATTCTAGATTTTCAGCTTCTGTAAATTTGGGAAGTAGCACCTATTACAGTCAATCGACAAACCAATACAACTCTGCAAATACATTAACAAATACATTAAGTTCATCAATATCATATAGCAAAAGTTTTCCTGGGAAGTTAGGAGCAAATATTTCAGCTACAGCAACACATTCTCAAAACACCAATACAGAGCAAATAAACATGACACTCCCGAATGTACAAGGGAGTTTTAACAGACTATATCCTTTTGAACCAAAAGTAGGAAGCAAAAAAGGGGTTATTCAAAATATTAATTTACAATATTCATTTGCTGCCGAAAACAGGATTACAACTACAGATGAGTTTTTCTTTAAAAGCCAAATGTTTGATGATGCTAAAATGGGAATCAGACACTCTATTCCTATAAGTACAAACTTTAAGGTATTAAAACACTTTAGTTTAACCACTGGAGCAACCTATAACGAGGTTTGGAATTTTGAAAAAGTAAACAAAACTTACGACGAAGTTAATTTAGAGGAAATAACAAATATTGATAAAGGTTTTGCTAGTTACCGAACCTATAATTTTTCTTCAAGCATAGGTACCACACTATACGGTATGTATAATTTTGACAAGAAAGAAGAAGATAAAAAAATTAAAGCGATACGGCACGTAGTAAGACCTAACGTTAGTTATAATATAAACCCTGCTTTTGATCAATACTACGAAAGCTACAAGAAAAACGTAATCACGGCCGACGGTACAACTGTTGAAGATATTGAGTACAGTCCGTTTGAAAATTCAATTTACGGTTCACCAGGAAAAACATACTCTAGCTCAGTTGGTTTAGGAATAGGAAATTCCATTGAAGCAAAAGTTAGAGATAAAGTTACCGATTCTACTGAGGTTAGTTACCGAAAAGTAAACATACTAAATAACTTAAACTTCTCTACTTCCTATAACATTGCTGGAGATTCGTTAAAAATCAGCCCAGTGAGTGTTTCTGGAGGAACTCAACTTGCAAACAACAAGTTGAATGTCAATTTTAATATGTCATTAGATCCGTACGCGCTAGACAATAATAATACTAGAATTGATAAATTCAATATTGACAATAACGGTAGTTTATTTCGATTAACAAATGCCAATTTAACCTTGAACTATTCATTTTCTAGTAAGGACTTTGAAAAAGGAAAAAAGACAGCTCAACAAAACAATAGTACTACTACCTTTAACAGTACTGAAGATTTATTAGGAAACAATAACGATTTAAGTAAATCAAGTTTTGATGATAATGAAGGTGAGAAACAAAAGGATGTAAAACTTTACAATTACAAAATACCTTGGAGCTTACGTTTAGCCTATTCTGTTGCCTATAACAACTATGCAAGACAAAATGAAATTTCAAGCAATTCATTAATGTTTTCTGGTGATGTTGAGTTTTCCCCCCAATGGAAAGTTGGTGTTTCATCAGGATATGATATTAAAGGAAAAGGATTTACTCACACCAATTTACGTTTTGAACGTGATTTACTAAGTTGGAAGATGAACTTTAATTGGGTACCATTTAGTGCTAACAAATCATGGTTTTTCTATATTGGTATAAAATCTTCTGTGTTGAGTGATCTTAAATGGGATAAGCAACGTCAAGCAGACAAGTTAATTAATTAGATTTTTTACAACTCACAAAACATAATATGACGAAAAGAATCATTACTACCAAAGATGCTCCTGCTCCTATTGGGCCTTATAATCAAGCTGTTTTAGTAAATGAAACTACCCTATACACTTCTGGACAAATTGCATTAAACCCTATTACAATGGAGTTAGTTTTGGACGATATAAAAATTGAAACCAAGCAAGTTATGGAAAATATGAAAGCAGTATTATTAGCTGCTGACATGACTTATGAAAATGTTATAAAAACATCCATATTTATTTCTGACATGAATAACTTTACACAAATAAATGAAGTTTACGGAAGGTATTTTGATGAAGCTACAGCTCCAGCCAGAGAAACTGTTGAAGTTGCTTGTTTACCAAAAAATGTAAACGTAGAAATATCAATGATCGCCATTAAATAAACAGTAATTAGTCACAGTTTTCTTTGTAGCTACACCTGAAAACTGTGGCTAATTACTGGATATTATTTTAAATGATACTGTACCAACTCATCAATTGGTTTCTGAATAAAATTTCCTGTATTTAATCGAAATGACTTTAAGGCTTTCTTAAGCTCATCTTGTAATAAATAAGAGATACTTCCAACAAAATGAATCGGTAAGTCATACACTCTGTCATGTTGGGTAATTTGATTATCAATAAAATCAGAAAATCCTTTATTAATAATTTGAGAACAATATACTTCCTTTTTATGTTTGATTAAAAAGGTAGCAAACTGTGCCAAATATGCATTGGGATGAGGCTTTTGATATAAATTTAGCTTGACATCGTCAGGATACAAGTTAAACTCATTTTGAAACATATCATGTAGCTTCTTAGGCATTTTATTATAGAAATAGTCACGTAATAATATTCTACCAAAATAATTCCCTGAAGCATCATCCATAAGCATATACCCTAAAGATGGTACTTTTGAAGTTAATACTCCCTTACCATTAAAATGACAACAATTACTTCCTGTTCCTAAAATAGATACAATCCCTTCCTTTCCATCAGAAACAGCATACGCAGCCGCATAAATATCTTCTTTAACAGTTATATTAGCTTTCGTAAAAATTTCTTCTAATAAAACAAATAACTTTTTTTTAGGCGTCTCTGTTCCACAACCTGCTGCATAAATATAAACAGCCGTTATTTCATTAACATACTCCATTACAGATTTATTAGTTGTAATAGTTGTGTATAAATCCGACTCAGAAAACACGGTAGGATTTAATCCTTTACTCGTTGAGTTTACAATTATTTTTTTTTGAGCATTTACCAACACCCAATCGGTTTTTGTAGAACCGCTATCTGCAATTAGTATCATTATTTTTTACTATTGTATAAATTATTTTTTGAAAGGTAATATTCCTTTACTGCATCTACTGAAAACAAACTTCAATATTAATCTAAACTAGCTGAATACACAGCTAAATCAACTAATTTATTAGCGTAACCAAATTCATTATCATACCAAGAAATCAACTTAAAAAAATTACTATTCAATTCAATTGAAGCGGCTGCGTCAAAAATTGAAGTTCTCGTATCACTAACAAAATCTTGAGAAACCAAAGGATCAGTTTCATAACCAAGGATTCCATTTAATTCATTTTCAGAAGCAACTTTAATAGCGGCTTTAATTTCATCTAACGATGTAGATTTTAACGTTTTTACAGTCAAATCTACCACAGAAACATCAGCAGTTGGCACACGGAAAGCCATACCAGTTAGTTTTCCATCCAATTCTGGAATAACCTTACTAACAGCTACTGCTGCACCAGTTGTTGTTGGTATAATATTATTCATAGCCGCCCTTCCTCTACTCCATTTACCCGAAGGTCCATCAACAGTCTTTTGAGTTGAAGTAGCTGCATGAACAGTTGTCATTAACCCTTCTTCTAAACCAAAATTATCATTTATAACTTTTGCCAAAGGAGCTAAGCAATTTGTTGTACATGATGCATTAGAAATTATTTTATCAGATGCTTTAATATCAGAATGATTCACTCCCATAACAAACATAGGTGCATCTTTAGAAGGTGCCGAAAGTAATACACGTTTCACACCTTTATCTTCTAAATGACTACTAGCTTTTTCTATTGTTGTAAAAAACCCCGTACATTCCAACACATAATTTGCTCCTACATTATTCCATTGAATATCAGCTGGATTTCGTTCTGCTGTAATTCTTACTTCACTACCATTTACAATAAGTTTTCCTTCATTAGTCTCAATGGTACCATCAAAACGACCGTGAACAGAATCATATTTTAATAAATACGCTAGATAATCAACATCTAACAAGTCATTTATTGCTACAACTTGTACATTTTCTTTTTTCATTGCCGCTCTAAAAGCTAAGCGCCCGATTCTTCCAAATCCGTTTATTCCTATTTTAATCATATTTTCTTTTACACTGATTTTAAATTCTATTTACACTGATAGTATATCTGATATTCTCAGCAACTCTCTGTTGATACTGTTTTTACATCTCATTATTTCTATAATTGGCGTAGCAACTATCTGATTATTCCTCAAACCAACCATCACGTCTTTTTCTCCGTTTAGTAAAAGTTCAACAGCATTTACACCTAACCTACTTGCTAAAACTCTATCAGAGCAAGTTGGACTACCACCACGCTGCAAATGCCCTAAAACAGTTACTCTTGGCGAATAGTCTTCCATATTTTCCTTTACATAATCCGCCAATTCAAAAACATTTTTACCCGTTTTATCTCCTTCAGCAACAATTACAATACTAGAAGTTTTACCGTTTTGCTTACTTCTATTTAAACTTTCTACCAATTTTTCTAGGGGCTGATCTTCTTCTGGAATTAAAATTTCCTCTGCTCCTGCTCCTACACCGGCATTTAATGCAATAAAACCAGCATCACGTCCCATTACTTCTATAAAAAATAGTCGATTATGTGAACTTGCTGTATCTCGTATTTTATCAACAGCTTCAACAACTGTATTCAATGCTGTATCATAACCTATAGTAAACTGGGTTCCGTAAATATCATTATCAATAGTACCAGGAATACCAATAACTGGTATATCATGCTCCTCACTAAACAATGCACCACCAGTAAACGTTCCATCTCCACCAATAAGTACTATAGCATCTACATTTTCTGCCTTTAAATTTTTACATGCAATATTCCGTCCTTCTACAGTTCTGAACTCATCAGATCTTGCAGATTTTAAAATAGTCCCCCCTTTATTAATAATGTTTTTAACATTTCTTGATGTAAGCTCAGTAAAATCATTTTCTATCATACCATCGTAACCTCTATAATATCCAATGCATTTAACATTATAGTATGTACATGCCCTAACTACAGCCCTAATAGCGGCGTTCATTCCTGGAGCATCTCCACCAGATGTCATTACGCCTATTTTTTTAATCTTTTTTGTCATTAATTTTTTATCAAAAATGTTTGTTAACAAATATCAAATTAAAAATACAGAACATTTTTTTAATTTGATTATTTTTAGCCAAAATTTTAACACTTTATCAGCACATTTATGCAATTAGCAAATATAGATTACGCTATTATCATCGGTTTTTTCATTTTGTCGTTAGTTATAGGGGTTCTTGTAGCAAAACAATCAGGAAAAAGTAGTGAATCTTTCTTTCTATCTGGAAGAAATATGCCATGGTGGTTATTAGGTTTTTCAATGGTTGCTACCACATTTGCAGCAGATACACCAGGGCTAGTAACTCAATTGGTTCGTGAAAATGGAGTTTCTGGTAATTGGGTTTGGTGGGCAATGTTATTAACTGGAATGCTTACCGTATTTTTCTATGCAAAACTGTGGAGAAAATCAGGAATAAACACCGATTTAGAGTTTTATGAATTACGTTATTCAGGAAAATCAGCTGGTTTTTTAAGAGGATTTAGAGCTATTTATTTAGGTGTAATATTTAATGTAATTACAATGGCAGGTGTATGCTTAGCAGGTGCAAAAATAGCAAACATACTTTTAGGAATTGACCAAGAAACAATGCTATTGATTTCTGGGATTATTATTGTTATCTACTCTGCTTTAGGTGGATTAAAAGGGGTGCTAATCACCGATTTTATTCAATTCATTATTGCTATGATTGGTTCTGTATGGGCAACTATCTATATTGTAAACTTACCAGAAATTGGAGGTCTAGAAACTTTATTAACACATGAAAATGTTAGTAATAAGCTAAATATTTTACCCGATTTCACTAATTCAAAAGCGGTTATTACCCTATTAATTATTCCCTTTGCTGTACAATGGTGGAGTACTTGGTACCCTGGGGCTGAACCTGGCGGAGGAGGTTATATTGCGCAACGCATGTTAGCAGCTAAAGATGAAAAGCACGCTACTTGGGCTACACTATTTTTTAATTTCGCACATTATGCCTTACGTCCTTGGCCTTGGATAGTTGTGGGATTAGCTTCTTTAATTGTTTTTCCTAGTATAGAGAGCATCAATAGTACTTTTCCAAATTTAACCAAAAATATGCAAGGACATGATGTAGCCTATGCTGCAATGATGACATACCTACCTGCAGGATTAATAGGTATTGTACTTACCTCATTAATTGCTGCATTTATGAGTACTATATCAACTCAGTTAAACTGGGGGAGTTCTTATATCGTTAATGATTTCTATGTCCGATTTTTAAAACCCAATAGTTCTGAAAAAGAGAAAGTACTGGTTGGTAGATTATCTACTATTGTTTTAATGATATTTGCTGGTTTATTTTCAATTTTCCTACAATCAGCTGGTGAAGTATTTTTCTTATTACTACAAATTGGAGCAGGAACAGGGTTATTATTTATTTTAAGATGGTTTTGGGATAAAATTAATCCATACAGTGAAATTGCTGCTATGGTAATTTCTTTTCTAATTGCGCTAATTTTCTTTATTAACGGAAAATTAGACACCCCATGGTTTACCATTGAAGGACACTGGCAACTAATTATAGGTGTTGTTGTTACTACTCTTGGCTGGGTTATAGTAACCTTGATTACACAACCTACAGACAAAAATACTTTAGATAAGTTCAACGAATTAATTTTCGATTCAGAAAGTAAATTTCATAACATAGGGTATAAAATATTTGCGTTTTTCTTAGGGATTATAGGAACCTACAGCTTTTTATTTTCTACTGGATACTATATATATGGAGAAACAGTATTGGCATCATGTTTAGCTACATTAACACTAATTTGCGGATTGTTGCTTATTAAAAACTGGAAGAAAATTAGTTAAAATATACGATAGTAACTATAGAATATATTAATAAGCAATAAAATTATTGTATAACAAATTTCGAAATTACATTATAGATATAGTTAGTCACAAAAGGATGTTTGTAATATTTAAAACTGATGTAAAAGCACAGCTTTTTAGTCTAGTATTTTAGGCTCCCTTTTAATAAAATTTGAAGGATCTTCTTCTTCTTTTACCTTTTCCTCTGCAACTTTCTTTTTCCCTTTGAATATTTTTTGAATCAATTCTTCAAAATTATCAAAATCAACCTTATAGGATATTCCTACTCCTTGTGTATACCCAAGTTCATAAGCAACACCTGTTTCAGACAAATCATTTTCTCTGTTAAAAATTTTTGCTCTAAGCGTACCATCTCCGTTTAACAAAAATTCCACCTGAACATCTCCTGCTACAACAGTTTTACTAACCCCTCCTACTGGAATTCCTACTTTACCATTAATTAATATTTTATCGGATATTTTTGTAGATATGGTAAAGCCCAACCTATCTTCTATTCGCTGCTCTTCCAAAGGATTATTCTCGCCTCTCTCATAGTTCAAGCCTATTTTAAACTTATCATCGGCTCGTGAAAGCATATTATTAACCAAACTGGTTGCTCTTTCTACTAAGTTTCCGGTAACAGCCGCTTGCCCATATGCATAAGAACCAGTAAATTGTCCCGTAGTCACCAACGATAAGGCTTGTTTATCTCTAAACTCTTTATCGTCCAATTTATATAATAATTCTGATTTTACTACAGATGTTGTTTTAGGAAACTGAACATCAAAATTTACCTCTGGTTGCATTAAACCACCATTTAAATTTATAACTACATCAACGGGTATTTTACGATTTACAGAAGGATTGTCTAATAAAATTGCTGGGTTAGCCGTAGTACTATATACAGCATCCATATTCAGGCGTGCTTTATACGGGTTTCCATCCCAGTTTATAGTTCCTCCAGGTTTTACTTTAAATCTTTTTTCTATAAAACCACCCTGTAAAAAGTTACTTCCATATACAAAATTATAGGTACCATCACTTACAATAAAATCACCATACATATTAAATTTATCATTTGTATTGATCTCTATAAGCATTAACCCAGACCCTCTACCTTTTAAAACGCTTCCTGCTTCTTGATCCAAAACAATTTCTATTTCTGCATCAGGAGTAACATCTAGTTCAAACTCCAACTCTAAGCCACTAATATCGTCAGGTAAATTTGCGTCTAACTGATTTGAATTTAGCTTATCAAACTTTGAGTATCTTCTTATAAATGAGTTATCACCTACAGCATCAGAATCGCTTATTGGAATTTTAAAAACTGTTCCTGGATTTGTTTTAGCATTAACCTTAACTAGTAATTCACTTGTTGGACCAGTAATTTCTGCTGTACCTGCAATAAACGCTTTACCATAATACAATGATTCTTCTTCTTGTTTTTTATCTAAAATCAGCAAATTATCTGTTGATATTTTCAAACCCATTTCCCAATCCGTAAAAAACTCGTGAGCTACAAAACCATTTAATCGACCAGATGTATAATGTTTAGTGTCCAAAATAGCAATGTTATCGCATAAAAACTGTCTGTTTTTCAGATTAATCTTAGCTTTATTCTCAAAATCAAAATCGACATTTAAATAAGGTATCTTTAATCCTGCTTCATCTAAATAAAGACTTCCTGAGAACTCTGGGTTGTCGTAATTTCCATAAAGTACTGTAGTACCAGAAGCAAAGCCTCTAATATTCGTAATTACATCATTACCTAAGGTACTAAAAAATGAAAGATCCAATTGATTTAAAATCACATCTAAGTCTAGATATGGGGCTTCTGGAGAAAAGTCAACACTTCCATTAACATTTAATGATTTTACATTTTCATTTACAATACTTGACTTAATATAGTAGATATTAAAATCATCATCTCCTTCAATATTCAAATTAAACAACCCTAAATGATTCCCATTAATATTAAAATCATCTATTACTAAACCTGCATTTGGCTTATATATACCCTTTTCTTGAAGTAAATTAAACTTACCATTAGCGATACCTTTAAAGTTAAAGTGCTTAATTTCTGGTAATAGTTTTGATAACCTAACATCATTAATTTCCAAATTGATGTTTTTTTCATTATCACCATGTAACTCTCCAGAGAGATTTAAAAATTCTTTATTATGACTAATAATAAACTTCTCAAGTAGAACATCCTTAAACTTTTTATCAAAAACTACCTTATTATTTTTTTCATTTAATTCATTAATAACCCAGTCATAATCATTTATTTTTAATTCTGATTTCTTAAAACCAAATACAGATTTATTATCATTATTAATGGTGTGATATACATTTAGTTTATAGTTGTCACTCCTTTGCTCACCTCCTTTAAACTCTGTTCTAAAAAATAAGGTATCACTAATTGTTTTATTTACTAAATTAAACTCTGAAACATCGTAAAAATTAGTTTTAACTTCATTAATACTAACGTAAGCATTGTATAAAGGGTTATCATTATCAAGTTGAATATTAACTTTCTCAAACACATTGTCTTGATAGCTGATTTTAGGTGATTTCAAATTCAAATTAAACTCCTTCTCTTTACTTGAAACCCTCCCCTTAAAGATAGCTTGCTTGTGAATAATGATGTCTGGATAAAAAATTTGGGTAAGTTTATTTTCTATTTTAATATTGAAATCAAAAAACTGATTATCAGCAACTTTTATAGGGCTATAGTTGGTATAAATACTTCCCAAATCATTCTCTGCTAATGAAATTAATTCTTCAAACTTAAATTTCCCCACTAGCTTCCCCGTAACTACTTCAGGGGAATTAATTGTAATGGTCCTAATATTATTCTCGTCAAAAGTGGAGTTTAATTTAAAATCTTTAAAATAAAAATTATCATTTTGATTTTTATAGTGTGTGTTTTTAAACAATATTTCACCAAAAGCATCATTGATACTTGAGCCCTTCATCTTCATTTCTATATCGCCTTTAAATACAGATATAGAGTCTCTCTTCACTAGATTAATTTTATTGAAATCAGCATATGTAATTGACGTGTTGAAATCATATACATCAATTTTTGAAGACATATCAATTAGCCCATCAAATGTCATTTTTAAATTTTCATCATTTGATACTAGTTTTCCATTAAATACTTTCTGTTGAATTTGTCCAAACACAGATACGTTCTGATAAGTATAGTCATTAATTTCAATAGCAGAAATAGTACCTTTCACCAAGGTGCTTATGTTTTCTAAAGTAAACCCTTGTCCATCAACTTCTGCAATAAATGTAGCTGGGCCAAAACCATCGTCCTGTAATAATTTTCCAAAATCAAAATTTGTAAATGTAGTTACCCCTTGATACTTTGCATTATCAATATTTTCTATTTCTGATAGTAACATTTTTGCCTTAACATCACCAACACTACTAACAACATTTACATCAGCATCAATATATTTGTTAGTCACCATCGTTTTTCCAATAACTTCAAATACACCCATATTTCTCAGAGAAGATGGTAATGACTCTCCTAATAAACCTGGCAACATTTTTTTCAAATCTGTATAGGTTGATGTTAAATTATCAAAATCTGCTATCAACTTGAAATTATCCGAACCCTTTGAAAATAAATTTTTAAAATTAATATTACCATATATAACAGTGTTATTAAGTGTTTTTAATTTTAAATTAGGGAGTTTTAAATCGTTTAATGTTCCTGAAATATTAGTTGTAAAAAAGGCAGCATCCTCTCCAAATTCGTTATAAAAAGTATTTAAATCCGTAAAGGATATACTTGAGTTTTTAAAAAATGCATTTAATTTTACTTTATTATTAAAATCGGAAAAATCAGACCGTTTGTAGTCAAAAATCAGTTCGCCAAATATTGATGATGAATTTGTTTTTAAATTAATGTCTTCAAAACGCATTTGTGTAAGTGAATAAGAAAACTCGGTTGCGAGTTGCGTTATTTGTGCCCCCCTATGATCTAACATATTTGCCTCTGTTACAGATACATTTACGTTTGGCCCATTAATACTTAAAGCATCACCCTTAATATTTAGCTTTGAAAAATCTAATATCTTAGGTGTTTTAATATTATTATCAATAAACCGAAATCTACTGTTTTCAATAACTACATTATATGTACACATTAAAAAGACTGAAGGAGTAGTACGAGGAATAGTATCCTTACTATCAAAACTTGCAATAAAGACATCCAAACTAGTGTCTGTTTCTCCTTTGTAGGTTTTTATAATAAAATCTAACCTATCAATTTCTATAGCATCAAATAATAAGTCACCTTCTCTTAATTTTTTAAGATCATTAATTGAGGTATTCAATGCTCCTATATAGGCTAAAGTATCTTTATGATGGTCTTCTATATAAATATCTTTTAAAGCAATATCTCCAAAAATGTTCACTTTAACTTTTCCAACATTAATATTTGTATTGTATTCTTTATTAAGTGAATTGGTAATTTTTTTTCCCAAATGTGTTTGTACAATAGGAAGCGATAATAGAATCCATAACAATAAAAACAACAGCAATAGGATAACGAGAATCCTAATTAGTATTTTTCTTAGTTTTTTGATAATTTTTATTGTTTTAACTTTGCTTTTTATTTACAAATTCTGTGCCTTAATTTATGAAATCCGAAGATATCTATATTCTTGCAATAGAATCGTCATGTGACGATACTAGTGCTGCTGTACTTTGTAACGACAAAGTATTGAGTAATGTTGTTGCTAATCAAGAGATTCACACCAAGTATGGAGGTGTAGTTCCAGAATTAGCTTCAAGAGCGCATCAACAAAATATTGTTCCTGTAGTACACCTAGCATTAGACAAAGCAAATATCGATAAAAAACAGCTAAATGCCATAGCTTTTACGCAAGGACCTGGATTAATGGGCTCATTATTAGTTGGGACCTCATTTGCAAAGGGATTGGCACAAGGTTTACAAATTCCTTTATTGGCTATAAACCACATGCAAGCACATATATTAGCACATTTTATTGGAGATGAATCCCAAGAAAAACCAGAATTTCCATTTTTAGCAATGACAATTTCTGGTGGACACACGCAAATTGTACAAGTAAACAATTACTTTGACATGACCGTTATAGGAGAAACTTTAGATGATGCTATTGGAGAAGCTTTTGACAAAAGCGCCAAAATATTAGGACTCCCCTATCCAGGAGGTCCTTTAATTGACCAAAAGGCAGCTTTAGGAAACCCCAAAGCTTTTCAATTTCCAAAACCAAAAGTAGCCGATTTAAATTTTAGCTTTAGCGGCCTAAAAACTGCTGTTTTATATTTTATACAGAAAAAAGTAAAGGAAAACCCTAATTTTATTAGTGAAAACATTAATGACATATGTGCCTCATTACAATACACTATTATTGGTATTGTTATTGATAAACTTAAAAAAGCTACCGAAAGTACTGGAGTAAAACGTATTGCGATTGGTGGCGGAGTTTCTGCTAATTCAGGGATTAGAAAAGCACTAAAAGATGGTGAGCAAAAATTTGGATGGAAAACTTATATTCCAAAAATTGAATATACCACAGATAATGCAGCTATGATTGGAATTGTAGGATATTTAAAGTATCTTGAAAAAGATTTCTCTAATGTACAAACAACCGCAAATGCGCGATTTAAAATATAACATCAATAATTATGTCTAAAAATTACTTTTTAATTGTATTCTTTTTTTGCTTTCATATTTCGTTTTCACAAACAGATATTAAACAACTAAAAAAAAAATTAGATATGGTAACTGATGTAAAGTCAGCTAAACAATTCATTAAGGATAACCCTGAATTAAAATCAAAGATATATACCTACAACGAAGAGAAACACAACAATAATTTATCAAAAAAACTATTTAGCAAAACTATTGGCACTAGTTTAGAAACTGAAGAACAAAGCGCTACTACTCTTTATAAAATCATTAATATTGTACCAACACTACATTACCGAGCAAGTTACATTTATTTAGATGGAAAAAAACTAAAAAAATCAACAATAGACAGCTTAAAGCACGTTATTGCATCAAAGCTTAAATCAGGTCAATTATTTAACCAATTAGCAGGTAAATACTCTATGGACAGAAATGCTATTAGAGGAGGTGATTTAGGTTGGTTTACCGCTAATAAAGTTTCAAAACAATTTGTTAACTCTTTAATAAAAAACAAGTTAAACTCTATTTACACCTTAGACATACCAGATTCTAAAAAGTATTACATTATCAATAAAACTCACCAACAAAAAGATATAAGACTACTACAGGTATTAAAAATATCTTTTGAAAAAGAGAAGAATAAAAGGTTAATCAATACCTCTAATTAATTTATAAAAATGGCTTTCAACGAATTACTTTCAATTCGCGTTCGTTCTTCAGTAGCGCTTTTTCCAAATGAATTTACTGAAAAAAAAATGTTTGGAGGTCTCGTTTTTCTTTACAAAGGAAAAATGACAATAGGCATTGTGAAGGACAAACTTGTTGTTAGAGTCATTGCTTCAAAAATGGATGAATTATTAGCAAAAGAAAACATTCAATCAATGGATTTTACAAAAAAAACAATTAAAGAGTTTCTTTACGTTTTACCAGCTGCTATAAAAACGGAGGAAGAGTTACTATTTTTTATTGAATTAGGTATTGAACATGCCAAAACCAAACTAAAAGAAATTTAATGCAATTATTTTATAGCCCAGATATTAATTCCGAATGCAAAGAACACACTTTTTCTAAAGAAGAAAGTAAGCATATTGTTCGTGTATTACGTAAAAAAGAAGGTGAAACACTCCATATTACAAACGGAAAAGGATTTCTGTTTACAGTTGAAATTACTATTGCTGACGCAAAAAAATGTTTGGTACAAATAAATACTACAAAACAAATAGAAGATCATAATTACAACTTACACATTGCTATTGCTCCTACTAAAATGAATGACAGAATGGAGTGGTTTTTAGAAAAAGCTACAGAAATTGGTATTAATGAAATCACCCCTATATTCTGTGATAATTCAGAACGAAAAATAATTAAAAAGGAACGCTTTGAAAAAATTATTCAAAGCGCTATGAAACAATCCCTTCAAATGCAATTGCCTAAATTAAATGAAGCTATAAGCTTTAAAGAGTTTATCAATCAAGACTTTAAGGGACAACTATTTATTGCACATTGTGAGGAACAGGAGAAAACACAATTACATTCACAAGTAAAGCAAAAAGGAAAGTATACCGTTTTAATTGGCCCAGAAGGTGATTTTTCAACTAATGAAATTAAATTAGCTTTAAGTAAAGAATTTACACCTGTTGCTCTTGGGAATACTCGCTTACGGACAGAAACTGCAGGTATTACAGCTTGTCATACTATTGCACTGCTAAATATCACTGATTAAATTTATTAAGCCAATTTTAATATCGTGAACAACAATTTAATTGTTTACAAACGTTTAATACCAGTTATCCCCTTGTAATAGCTTTGAATAGGATACCTGAAAGCAAATTAATGTTTTGTATCTTCACGCGATATATGTTGGATATGCACCATTAATGTTACATATCCAATTGTTACCACACATTGGATACTATATTATTTTAAAGTACTTTTAAATAAAACATTATAATCTATGTCAAGGCTTCATCAAAAAACAACACTTATAATCCTACTTATGTTTTCCTTGAGTATAGTATCTGCACAGAAAAAAACAGAAAGAATTATACGAAAAATAGAAAAAAGCAGTTTAAAAGAACCATTTACAAGTAAATATATAAGTGACAGATCATATAGGTTTTGTACTAAATCGATTGACGACATTAAATATTTAAACACTCATATTGAGGACTCTAAAATAGATGAACTAATCAACAGTTCAAACGGGACATTAACATTCATTGGACATCTTTTGAAGCTAAACAGAAACAATAATTTAAAATTCTTTCTTGACACTCTTGAAGAAAACTTAAAAAAAGAATCTAAATTTTTAAATCTAGAATGCAAAACATCAGGCGATATTGTTTCAATAAACTATTATTTACTTTTAATTGTAGCTCATAAAGCTGACCTTGGTTTTTATCCAAACTTTGACGTTCCAGAAGATGTATATGAAGATTATAAACAAAAAATATCGAACAATTAGCGGATTAAAAAACGTGTGGTAACAACACCTATAAAATAATACGGATTTTGGCGCTTAAACAAAGGGTTTGTGTATATTTACAAGGTCGCCAAACCTATTTAGTTTGGCTTTTATAAATCGACAAGCTAAAATCAAAACAAAAAGCTATTGGCTTGTGCCGACACGAAAATCCGCGGATTTTCTGCCCCGTACTATCCATAGCTAAACGTTGTAATACATTGAAAGAACACGTTAACTAACCCAAAAGAGGACTTCTACTCGAAAACACCCTTGTTTACTAATTATTAGCTTATTAGCGAATTCTTAAACAGTAAATTTGATAAGAACTTAAATATTATTGGATATGAAATTTTTAATTTTCTTTTTAATTTGCACTCTTTCTTATGGACAGAATTCAACTACCAAATGTGACTTACGGATTGCAAATGATAAATGGATAGAAAAATTTAATAAAACCAATTCTATATCTAAAAAAATTAATCTCGTCAAACTTAAAATCAAATCGGATTCCATCTTTCAAGAAAATAATGACCCTAATTTATACTGTGATTACAAAGCCAAATTTATTTTAAACTACCGAAAAAAAAAACGTTTCAATGTATTCTTAACAAATGAGAAAAATAGAACGCAATTAATCCATAAATTAAACTCAACCAACATTATATCAATTGATCTAATAAAAATGCCATATTGGAAAAGGGGTTTTTACTGTGCCAACCCTGAACCGATTCCAAGGTTAATATATATCGGGCTGAACACTAATGATAAAGAGTTAAAAAAGGAAATAAAAAACGTATTACAACAAAACCTATAAATAATACGGGTTTTGTCGCTGAAACCGAAGGTTTGTGTATCTTTACTTTTTCGCCAAATCTTTTAATTTGGCTTTTTTAAAACGACAAAATTAAAAACAAAACAAAAAGCTCATGGCTTGTATCGACACGAAAATCCGCGGATTTTCTACCACGTACTATTCATAGCTAAACGTTGGCATTAATTTGAAATAAATGAAATTCAGACTTACATACATTTTAATTTTTGCATTAGTAGTTTCTTGTGGTCAAAATAATTTAGATGTTGTTGCTGATTTTAAAAGCAACAAAATATCTCAACACATTGACTCTTCAGACTCAGATACAATTAATGAAAATTGGGTAAAAGCAGATTCACTTTTTTTATCTGAATTAAAGGAGATTTTCAAAAAAGACGAAAGTAATATTTTAAAGATTTTTAAAATAGACGAAAACGACAAGAGTACTAAATTAGGATTTGGATACGAGCAAATTGAAAGTAGTATAGGAAAAGGCTACGTTAGTATTTTTTATAACCTAATTCTAAAAGAAGGACAAGTTATATCCTATGAATTCACACCTCAATTACCGAGTAATCATTCTTTAACAGAACGATATCTAAAACTATATTCAGGAATTTTTAAAATAGAACATAATACCATTCACAACCGATATTACAATATTGAGGAAATGGAAAAACCATTGAGAAACATAAATCCGAATATTTCATTCAACGAAAATTTGAAATTTTTAATGACACCTTATTCTGGAACTAGATATGGTTTTAGTGGTGGATATGCAGGGAGTACTTTTACAAATAGAGCTATATTTTTAGAAGAATCAAAAAGCATTACATCCGAAGTTTGCCAAACACTTATGAGTAGCATAAATCCTGGCACAAGACTTATGGCAATTGAATATTATATGAAAAATAAATCTGATTTTAAAAATTCTGATTTACTCAATAATTGGATTGACGAAGTATATTCGGAATTACCAACTATAGAAACTTTAGATGGTTGCTCTGTAATGAAGAGAAATAGTAAGGAGTTAGTTTCTGAATATGTAAAAAGAAAAACTAATGCCAACAACACCTATAAATAATACGGTTTTCGGTCTATAAATTTGAAAGCTTGTGTATATTTACAATCATCGCCAAATCCTTTAATTTGGCTTTTTTAAAACGACAAAATTAAAAACAAAATCTAAAAGCTCATGGCTTGTGTCGACACGAAAATCCGCGGATTTTCTGCCCCGCACTATTCATAGCTAAACGTTAGCATTTATTAGAAAAATGAGAGTCTTATATTAAAACTCTAGTAACTGTAACAAATTTCATTCTTTATCGTCCTACTGTTTAAATTAAATAATATGAAAAATCCAATTATAATATTACTTGCATTAGTAATACTTAGCGCTTGCAACAACTCAAATAAATACGACACCACCAACCAACCAACTTTAACTGATTATAAGGTTGGTGAAAAATGGGTCTGGAAATATAAAGGTGTAACTACGGAAGGAGAAGTACGCTCGGATGGAAAAGATACAAGAGAAATAGTCAATATTGATGGATTTTTAGGTATGACAATAGGTAAGGACACCATTCCAGTTACTGAAATTGTGAAAAAGGATGAAAGCAAAACACCCAAATACGCTTGGCCCCTAAAAGTGGGAAAAAAGTGGAAATACGAAAACAATTGGACAAGTCAAGATGGGACAACTGGAAGTCAAAGTCAAAATGCTGAAATATTATCATACCAAGAAGAAACTGTTGAAGCTGGAACATTCATGGCTTATACGATTGAATACACAGGAAAAACCACCAATTCTAGAGGTTATAGCGCAGATGAAAAAGAAGTTTGGTTGTATGCTCCAGCAATAAAAAACTTTATAAAACTCACTCAGAATCAAGGAGACTTTTTATACGTAGAGGAATTAATCGAATATTCAAAACCAGAATAAATCGAAATATTTTAAAAAACTGAAAGAAAAACAAATGCTAACAACACCTATAAAAAATACGGGTTTTGGCACTTAATCCGAGAAGTAATTTTATCTTTACTTTCATCGCCAAATCTTTTAATTTGGCTTTTTTAAAACGACAAGCTAAAAACAAAATCTAAAAGCTCATGGCTTGTGTCGACACGAAAATCCGCGGATTTTCTGTCCCGCACTATTCATAGCTAAACGTTGTACACAATTATGACACACCTAAAATTATGCATACAAAAATTCATATGATTCGTTTATTAATAACTCCAATACTTTTTCTTTTAGTTTCATGTTCAAACAATAAAGGTGGTAAGAAAAAAGAAGAAAGTAAAACTTCTGAATCTACTGAAATTGTTACTGATAATTATGAGTTAATTATACCGAAGAAACAAGACGGACTACTTATTCTTTTCCCCTGCTTCCCTTGTAATGCAGAAAATACAAGAACTGAATTCAATATAATTGACATAGCCATAGCAAATAACATTACTGTTTTATTAATGAATTTTAATCAGCATTTATGGTTATCCAAAACAGAAAAAAAGAATTTAGAGAAAATAATAATTAGCGCTGTTAAAAGTAATAATATCAACACCAACAATACATTTATAGGTGGCTTTTCAAGTGGAGGAAATGTCTCTCTTCTTTTATCAAATTATTTGAAATCAACAGGGTCTGAAATCGAACCTAAAGGACTTTTTATAGCAGATTCTCCAATTGATTTGTTAGGCTTATATGAAAATACTCAAAAGACAATTACAAAAAATTTCTCAGAAGTTGCCGTACAAGAAGCAAACTGGATAATCGAAACGTTTGATTCAGAATTTGGCGATAAAGATACCGCGTTTATTAACTATAAAAATAAGTCTCCCTATATTTCTAAAACGAACTCAACTAATAACCTATCGGAATTAAACGATTTAAAAATAAGACTTTACTCGGAACCTGACACCTTGTGGTGGAAAGTTAATAGACAGGCTAAATACGAAGATATAAATTCATACTACATAGAGCAAATGGCCACTGATTTGAGTGAATTATACGGCAAAGATAAAGTAAACTATATCCAAACGAAAAACAGAGGTTATAGAGCAAATGGAGACAGACATCCTCATAGTTGGGCAATAATTGATGAAGAAGATTTGGTGAACTGGATTCTGAAAAAATAACTGTGTACAACAAAACCTATAAATAATACGAGTTTTGGTGTATAATCCGCAACGTAAATGTATATTTACTTTCATCGTCAAATCTTTTAATTTGGTGTTTAATAACTAAAAATAAAAACAAAACCGAAAAGCTCATGGCTTGTGTCGACACGAAAATCCGCGGATTTTCTGCCCCGCACTATTCATAGCTAAACGTTAGCAAACATTTGAGAAATACTATCTTCATATTAATATTAAGTTGTCTGCTATGGAATTGCGGAAAGAATAATGTTGAAAAAGAACAAATTGCGATTGTTAAACCAATCCAATATTTTAAGACCTTTCGATTGGCAGATAACGAATTGATTGAATATGACATCGACACACTTAATAACTTCAACGAAGTAATAAAAATCCTGGACAAAACGGATTGTTCACGAGAGTATGCTCTGTTTAAATTGGAAACAGACAGCAAAATTTATAAAATCCAACCATTGCAAATTTGCAAAAGTATATTCGACTACAAATTGAGAGAAATACTTTATATAAATACGGATAGTATTACAATAAACTATGACCTAAAACTACCTATAGATAGTTTAAACATAGCTCTAACAAATCATTTATTCAATCCGAATGAAGATAGAAATTATCCTTTTTCGAACGAGAAAAAACTGATTAGTATAAATGTTGATAGCACTAAAAACATAACTGAAACGAAAAAGCTAATGTTAAAAGTTATTAAGGAAATTAACGAATTAAAAAATAAACCTAATTTCGGGTTTATGTTTGAGGATAGAGGAATAATCCAAGTGATTGAAGAATAAAAACGTTTTACAACAACACCTATAAATAATACGGATTTTGGTGCTTAAATTTGAAAGCTTGTGTATATTTACATAGTCGCCAAATCTTTTAATTTGGCTTTTATAAAACAACAAACTAAAAACAAAACCGAAAAGCTTATGGCTTGTAACGATACGAAAATTCGCGGATTTTCTGCACCGTACTATTCATAGCTAAACGTTATAGCTAATTACAAAAAACTCTATAAACTATGAATATCAAAACATTCTTGAAATATATTTTTTATTCACTAGGTATTTTACTTTTGGGTTGTAATTCTACAAAGCAAGTATCGAAATCAAACATTTCAAAAACTGACAATAGTTATTTTGAGGGGCAAATTATTTACGATTTATCCTATGAGCCAAAAACGAAAAATATCACAAAAAAACAAGCTGATTTATTCTTTGGGGACAAACAAACTTACACTATAAAAGAAAATATGTATAAAAATGAAATGAATGGATCTTTAAAAATGTCACAATACTATTTGGGGCAAGATACTCTATACATTTCAATGAACAAATCAAAAGAACTTTTATGGGTCGATTCAACATACCTTAATGATGAAATAATTAGTACTGAAATCACAGAAGACGTTGAAGTCATTAACGGAATACTATGTAACTTATTGACCATTCATTCAAACAATGGATATTTCAAGTATTATTATAATACATCTTACAAAATAAATCCAAATTATTATATCAATCATAAAGTTGGATTTTGGAATATTTTTGTTGAGGAAACTAAATCGATAATGATAAAAAGCATATTGGATACAAAGGATGAACATATTGAATTAAACGCAATAGCAATAAAAGAAATGAAAATCAAAAAATCAGAATTTGAATTACCAATTTTACCCAGAAAGAGATTTCCTATAAAGAAAAAAAAACAGTTATAACAACACCTATAAATAATACGGGTTTTGGTGTGTAATTCGAGAAGTAATTTTATCTTTACTTAGTCGCCAAATCTTTTAATTTGGTCTTTAATAACACGAAAATAAAAACAAAACCGAAAAGCTTATGGCTTGTGTCGATACGAAAATCCGCGGATTTTCTGCCCCGTAAAATTCATAGCTAAACGTTAGGTGTAATTCAAATAATCAATGACATTAACAACTATTGCCATTTCAACTATTGGTTTATATCTACTTTTTAGAGTAACAAAATATTTTACCAATAAAACTGAAAAACAAAACCAAGAAAACCATAAAAAGTTTTCTAAGAATATTAGAGATAACTGGGATTTAATTAAAATTAAAAGTTCTGATTGTGAGATCATAAAGTTTGACGAACTCGTTGACGAAAATACAATAGAGAAAAAGGACGAAAACTTTCTTGAATGGATAAATAAAGACCCTCATAGACAAAATATGGTCAATGAAAAAAGGTCGAAATTAGTTTGTAATATTTTTGAAAAAAACAAAGTAGACAGACAGTTTGTTAAGGTTATTCAAATTGACAATACTGTACTTGAATTTAAAGTTCGAATACAAGATTATATCAATGTATATATCCCTCGAGATTTTGAATCAGATGAATATTATATAGATTTGGATTTTTTAGACAAACCTATTGAATAAAAAACTATAGCTAACAACACCTATAAATAATACTAATTTCGGTGCTTAAATTTGAAAGCTTGTGTATATTTACATTTATCGCCAAATCTTTTAATTTGGCTTTTTTAAAACGACAAAATTAAAAACAAAATCTGAAAGCTCATGGCTTGTGTCGACACGAAAATCTGTGGATTTTCTGCCCCGTACTATTCATAGCTAAACGTTGTGAGTAATTAAAAATATTAAATGAATTCTGAAACACTTACATTAAGAAAAGATCCCATTTTTGAAATTACCTTAACCGATAATAGCTTTGTAATCAAAAACGAAGCTGATAAAAATGATAGTGGAATCTATAAATATGCCGAAATTATCTCTTTGAAATTACAAGAAAAACGTACTAACTGGATTATAACAATCTTAAGCTTTATTTTTGATTTCATTGGTGGTCCAGCTGGTCAATTATACAAAGAGAAAAATTTATTAATAATCAATTATAATGAGAGTATTAAAAAGATTCTTTTAATCGATTGTGATATGTCAAAAGCAAAAAGAATAGCTGAGCATATAAATTCAAAACATATAAAAAATTAATGAATGAAATGGGTATTTATCATAGTTGGAGGAGTTTTAGTTTTTATTGTTGGACAAACATTTATATTCGATTTAATAATTCCAGATCCTTGCTTTTATCATACTAACGAAACTAATTTTTTAATTGAGTTATTTTTTGATTTAAACCCAGGAAATAATAGTCACCCTGAACCAAATATCCTGTACATAATATTTTCATTGGTCATTGGTAGTATTTTGGGACATAGTGTATATAGGACAATTAATAACATTAAATTAAAAACTACTTACAACAACATATAAAATGCATGCTTAAGTTTGGGTATAAATTTCCAAAGTAAGTGTATATTTACTCGTGGATTTCCTGCCGGAAATCCATATCGTCCGACTTGCGTCGCACGACACTTTATATAAACGTTGTAACCAATTCTCAACTAAACTCATGTTATTTATAAAGAAACATATTATTGAAGTTGATAAACCTAAAGATTATTTATCTGTTGCTTTAAAATCATCCGTCGGAAAGATAAAAGTCACAGAAGTCGAAAATGGAAATCTATTCGGGAGGATGAAAAACACAACTGGAAGAGGATTCAATATTTGCTCTAATATTTCATTTAAAACAAATAACGGGAAAACTCAAATAATTTTTATAAATGAATTTGACACTTATACTAACATATTTACAGTATTAACAGCATTAATTTTTTGGATTGCCCTTATATATAAATTAATTAATGGAAGTGAATTAATAAGTTTTGAAACAATTCTTTTTTTTATTATACCTATTATCGGGTATATAATTTCTAAGTTATCATTTAATATTTATGAAAATGAAGCGATGAATATGTATCAGACTTTAATCAATACAGACGTACCAAATTAAAAGTTTAATGAAACCAAAGAAAATTCTAATAATAGTAATCATTATATCACTTGGAATTTTAAGTTTCTATTGTTTTAAAAAATATGCCAAAAAAGTAAAAGACAAACACTGTCTTACAACCCAAATTTCATCAATAATATTTGACTTCAACACATTCAATTTAAAAGTTGACACAAAACTAAACATCAATGACTTTATTGTTATTGATGAAAATAGCGGGAATACAATATTCGCAAATGGAAGACCTAATAAAGGAATTGAAAATAACTATGGTCATCGGACTTTCCATTTATACTATAAAGACCAAATAATATTTAAAACGGGGCATTTTATAACTGACAATTGGGTCACAAATGATTACAACTTAACTATAACGTTAAAAAATAATGAAATAGACCCAACTCTTGTAATCTCTGGAACGAATGCTTCTTACCGATATTTTTTCTATAAAAAGTTTGAATATGATACAAATGGAATTCTTATAAAAACGAGTGTTTTATCTAAAGGGAAAGAAGTCTATAACGAAGTATTCATTAAATAATTAAAAACTACCGCCAACAACACCTATAAAATAATACGGGTTTTGGTGTTTAATCCTTAGGTTTGTGTATATTTAATCTTTCGCCAAATCTTTTAATTTGGCTTTTATTAAATGACAAACTAAAAACAAAATCTAAAAGCTCATGGCTTGTGTCGACACGAAAATCCGCGGATTTTCTGCACCGTACTATTCATAGCTAAACGTTAGCAAACATTAAATTCAACTATCTTCTGTTCTTAGAATATAAGTTACCGTTTTTAGTTGTCAATTTTTTGAGTAATTTATTATCACATAAACTATCTAAATATTTCTCAGTATTTTCTCTTTCTTTTCCAAACAAATTCGAAAACTCTCTAGCAGTTAATGTAGAAAAGGTGTCAAATAAAAAAACAAAAGAATTGTCATACTTCATTTTTTTTGCCTTAGGTTGTAATTTTAATAATTTACTCTCAAATTCTGAGTAAGACCTTGAGCCATAAACAATATCTTGTTGATTTTTGTTATTACCATAAAAAAATGTTGGAAAACCTCTCACTCCCATTTTTTTAGCCAACATTAAATCTTCATTAAAAAGATCTATCGCTTTTCCTTTATAATCGTTTTCTAATAATTCAACATCTAAACCAACAATTCTAGCGGCAGTTTCAATATGTTCCCACTTAGTTATATTCTTTCTCTCAAGGAATACGTATTCTCGAATTTTTCTTAAAAATAGAATTGCTTTTTGCTCATCTTGTAGTTGAGCCGCTTTAAACGCAATTGATGGTGGATATGATGAATGCAGAGGGTCTTCTAGCCATACATCTCCAACAATGGGCATATCATAATGCAAGCTTGCTTCGTCCCAATGTGTAGCAACATCAGATGGACTACTAATTCCTCCACTATTATAACTCCAGTCAGCTAACAGACCACCCATATGGTATTCTATTTCTATATTATTTCCATATTCTAATTTGAGTTTGCGTAATTGAGGCTCAACACCCCAACAAGATGAACAAATTGGGTCAGTAAAGTATATTATTTTAATACGATTCATATCAGATAGAACAGCTTCAACTTTCGCAGCTTTTTCTTTTTTTGGTGGCAATTCACATATACCAGTTTCTGAATTACAAAGTAGTGGGTTATTGTTATTTTTCATATCGGATGAGTTTATTTTCATAGTACAACTGTATAGTAGCATGAAACAAATAATACTTATGTAGTACTGAATTTTAATCTTCATATATAATGGTCTATCTAGATTGATTTACAGGACCTTTGTTAATTTCAGAAAGTCCTTCGTTAGTTTCAAAAACTTGACCTTTAATGTCTGTATATCCCCATTCTGCTAATCTCTCGGAATGCATTGCTAAATATTTTTCTGCATTTGCTCTGGTATCAAACAAATAAACACCTCCCGCAATTTTGTTTGCTTTATTTTCTGTCCATACTTTCCAAACCAATCCAAGCTCATAGTTTATACTTTCGGCTAATTCACTTAATTGATTTTTAAATTCTTCCCCAAAAGGACCGTTGTGAGGAAAATCTACATACATAATTACAGACATAATTCTTTAATTTTAAATTAAACTTATTTGATTTTAGTGCATAGCTATCACAGTCATATAGAGTATGCAACTTGTCATAGCTTTGTTTTATTAATCTTATTGATTATTTCTCCACTGAGAATAACTTATGATTCCTAGGAATGCAAAGAACGCTGGGTCTGACCAACCGAAACCGTAAAATATTCCTGTAAAACAAGCGTATAAGGTAATTGCTACACCTAAAACATTTGTAAGCACAAGACTCATCATTAGCTTTTTAGCAATGATGCTTTTATATTCGACCCCCTTTAACATAAAACCAATAATGGCAATTCCTCCTAAAAATATACTGGTGTGTTGCGATAAAAAGACAGAATATTTGTCATTTAATTGTAACCCATAATTTGGCCATAATACATTTGGAATTACAAATAACCCAATTGCAAATAATGTATATATGGTACTATGGATATTTAAAAACTTACTATTACTTAATTTTTTCATTTTGACTAAATTTAATTTGTTTATGCAAAGATATAATCAGAGTAGTATCTTTGTGCTATGTATTTCCTTTAGGAAACTAGTTTCCTCTAAGATACTATGAATAAATATCAATACCTATGAAACAGAAAATAGAACTATCACCTCAATGCTCAGGTCAATTAAGAGCCATTGGAGACACCATGGAATTGCTAGCGGGTAAGTGGAAAATTCAAATTATAGGCACCTTACTACTTAATGGCACTATGCGTTTTATGGAGTTAAAAAGAGCCTTAAATGGTATTGCACCTAAAAAATTATCAAAGGATTTACAGGAATTAGAAACTAATGAGTTGATTACAAGAACTGTTATGAACACCAAGCCTATTACCGTAGAATATGAACTTACTCCACACGGAAAAACCCTCGAAAACTTAATTAATGAAGTGATGGATTGGGGATTTAATCATAGAAAACATATTATAAAATAAAAACATTTGCTAACAACACCTATAAATAATACGGGTTTTGGTGTTTAAAACTAAAGCTTGAGTATATTTACATTTATCACCAAACCTTTATGTTTGGCTTTTAAAACGACAAAATTAAAAACAAAACAAAACAAAAAGCTCATGGCTTGTGCCGACACGAAAATCCGCGGATTTTCTGCACCGCACTATTCATAGCTAAACGTTGTGTGTAATTAAGATTAAAGTTATGAATAATTTCCAAGTAATAGCTTTACTTAAAGCCAATCAAAACGAAAAAAATATTGAGAGTTGGAATAAACGAGGTTCTGCTCCTAACAGACTAAAGAGTTTCGGTATTGGCTTGACAGTTTTACGCAAACTAGCAAAACAAATTGGAAGAAATCGCAACCTAGCTCTTGAGCTCTGGGAAACTGACATATACGACGCTAAAATTATAGCTTTACTCATTGATGATCCGAAACAAATAACACGAGAACAAGCTGAAATACAAGTTGATAATTTAAGACAAGGTCATCTTGCTCACGTTTTCTCATCTTGTGGTGCATCTTTAGCCAAGACACGTTTTGTTGTTCCCTTATTAGTTGAATGGATAAATGGTAAAGATACAATGCGCCAGAGTTGTGGTTACGGATTACTATATGAAGTCTCAAAATCCAAGAGAAAAGATGCACCAGGTGACGATTTTTTCTTAAAAAGAATTCAAGAAATCAACACATATTTTCATAAGGCTCATAAAAATGTACAACTTGCTATGGGTGGCGCACTAATAGGTATTGGTAAACGAAATTTAGTTTTGAATACGAGTGCCTTAAAGGTGGCTAAAGCAATAGGGCCTATCCATTTCGATTCAATCGGGAATAACTGTGAACCTTTGGATGTCGTCAAGCATCTAACGAGTGACTACATTAAGGATAAACTCGATGTAAAGGGCATAACCAATCAGAAATAAAATAACTTTATAATCTATTCATTTAGAGTTTTGGAATTAAATTAAAAACTACACACAACAACACCTATAAAACAATACGGGTTTTAGCGCTTAATCCGAGCGTTTGTGTATATTTACTTAATCGCCAAATCTTTTAATTTGGCATTTTAAAACGACAAAATTAAAATCAAAACAAAAAGCTCATGGCTTGTGTCGATACGAAAATCCACGGATTTTCTGCACCGTACTATTCATAGCTAAACGTTAGGTGTAATTACGCTTCTAAAGCTTCAACTATTAGTCAATACCCAAAGCTCAATTACTTCAGAAGAACGCCAGTGCTGATCGCGATTGGTTTTTTTAGAAGATAGTTTTACTTTCTTTTTAAAACAATTTTCTAATTGAAATCGTCCCCCTTCAGCCAATTCTTTTTCTATTGGATGAACATCTGTAACATTTGTAATTTCCGCTAAATTAGAAAATAAAAGCACCAATTTCCCATCTGGTAAAAGTCGCTGTTTTGCACCTTCAAAGAAATCTGGAAATAGAGTTTCATTATAATATATAGCTTCATCAATACTATCTAAGTCATGTGCTTGCGGTAACCATGGTGGGTTAAATACAATTAATTCTGTCTGCTTGTCAAACTTCCCAAAAAGATTTCCATGATCCAATTCTATCTTTCTAGATAATTTAGTATCGCCCATAAACTCTGTCATTCCAACCACAGCATTAGGGTTTGTATCTGTTCCAAATACTTTTTGAAAACCGTGCTGAACCATTTGTAATGATAATACACCACTACCAAAACCAATATCAATTGCCGTTTTTTTAGAACCTTCGTAACGCTTTAACCACTGATCAAAAAGCGTTAAATGATCGAAACGTGTTGGAAAATACACCCCATAGAAAGGCTTCATTTTATTACGTAATACAGGAATATTCACACCATTCTCATACCATTGCCAAGCACTATTCAATCCTTGTATTTGAGGAAAAGACAAAATAAAATCACCAGCTTCAGGATACAGTTTTTCTAACCAACCAATAGATGGGGATTTTTTCACATTTAATTTATAATTTGAAATTTCTATTATAATAAGATTAGACAGCTTGTGGTATTCCTCACGATAGGCACGTTGCTCCTTAAAAGTTTTATTAGGCATCTTTCTTTTAAGACGGTCTTTAATACCATTAAGTAATAGTAAACCGTTACTATAAAACTCCTTAATTAGTACCTGTTTACCGTATTCTAATGCTTTAACAGCTTTCTTGATATCTGTAGTACCATCAAACACTTCTAATTGGTTTCCTAGAACTATAGGTTCGGGTTTATTAATATTTATATCTGAAGTCATAGTTTAATATACTTTTACACAAAAGTAAGGTATTACGTCCACTGGTTGTTAGGAATTATACAAATAATAGATAAGTATTATTATTTTACAAGGATAATCCTGTACTCAATTTTTGAAATATAAAAATCATATCTTTTATGATAATGCATTTAGAGCATTTAACCACCTTATTTTTTTAAACTCAAATATCCATAAATTACAGATGCACCCGTAATAAAACATAAATAGACATGGAAATACTTTTCAAAAAATATTTTGATGTATGGCTTACAGCATAGTAATAAGTCATTAAGTTAACTACTAGAGTTTCATTATTCAAAATAGTAAAAAGATGAAAAATACTTTATTAACCCCTTTTATAGGTATCAGGTCATAACTAAACCTTGTGTACAATTATCCCTATTTCCTAATATTAGTGATTTCTAGGAAAGGTTTTAAGGGAGAAATCATAACCATCTCAATAGACTAAGTATGAAACCTCACTTGCTTGCTGTACTAAAAAAAAACGTTGCTTAGAAAATATTGAGTAACAATACCCTTAACTGATGAAAAATTAAACTATGGATGTATCACTAAACGACTTTTCTTACTGATTAATAATCATGCAGAGAATTTTTTTTATAACAATTGGATTATGGATTTATTCTCTGGTTGACATTTTGAAAAACTCTTTTGAAAAGAATGACAAAGTTATTTGGGATTTAGTTGTTTTACTTCTTCCTATTTTAGGGGGATTTATACATTTTTATCGGAAGAAAATATAAAGTAGAACTGAATTAAAAAACTAATCACAACAACACTAAAACGCATGTAACATTGCAAGTCTAACTGAAATCCAAGCTATTATACATCATTCTCAGCTTGAGTAATACCACGAAATGATGGTGGATTTTCGGTAATACTACCCGCGCCCTTTTTATTAATTTTGAAGGTAACATCCTTTGTTGTAGTAAATAATAAAACAGATGAAAAAGACTTTCTGAGATGTAGTTTCACAATCACAAAAGCCTCTTCCAGTGTAAGCTCATCTTCCTTATCCTCGGTATCTCTAGATCTATATCTAAATTTCAGTAAGACCTTAAATTCATCATCAGAATAGACTGGTCTGACAAATATATTTTTCAAGTTAGGTTTACCAATGGTCTTTGCCATAGTTAACTTAGCAAATCGGCCTTCTTGAACACTTTCTTTTACCTGTTCCCAGAAAAGAACAAATACATCTTGATAGGGCATAAACTAAAGATTGATTATAAAATATTTCGTGTTTCAAAAGTAATACAAATAATTCAATTCATAAATTCGATTCTATTTTCACTACTAAATTTTCAGAAAAACGAGTAACAAACAATAGATAACAAAACTTTTAAATAATATAGGTTTTCAGTGTATAATTAAATAGGCAGGTGTATATCTTACATTTATCGCTAAATCTTTTAATTTAATCTAGAGGTGCTCGTAATTTGATAACTGGTAGTTATAAAAAACAAAAAACTTATAGCCTGTATTGATACGGAAATCCGCTGGTTTTCTGCTCTGTAAAAATCATAGCGAAACGTTACCAATACAGAAGTGAAACCACAATTAAATAAGACCATTAAGTTAATAATATTAGAAATTTATGTTTTAGTTGAAAGCATCAAAAGGAAATTTCAATGAAAGCGAAATTATAATTCAAATATTAAATTAGAAGATAAATGTTATTGATGTATTATTAGTATTAAATAGACATTTATATGGATCAAAAGTGAAACTAAAAGACACTGTATTGATATTAATAATATCTAGTGATAGATATATAAGCATCAAAATACTTTGAACAACATACCCCATAACTAATACTGGTTTTAGTATTTAATCCAAAAGCTTGTGTATATTTACAATATGACTATTTTTTTTATTTCTAAAAACTCCTTAAGGTGACTAAAATAACAACCTGCATACTCTTAATCGCTGCAAGCTTATGTTTTTCACAAGAAATTGCGGTTTTAAAATACAATGGTGGAGGTGACTGGCACTCCAACCCTACTGCCCTACCCAATCTTATTACATTTTGCAATAGTAACATCAATACAACTATTAACGACAAACCTAAAACAGTTGAAGTTGGTAGCGTTTCTTTATTTCAATATCCGTTTGTTCACATGACGGGTCACGGAAATGTATACTTTTCTAACGAAGAAGCCGAAAACTTAAGAAATTACTTAAACTCAGGTGGTTTTTTACATATTGATGACAATTACGGAATGGACACTTATGTAAGAAAAGAATTACAGAAAGTTTTCCCTAATCAAGAATTGATAGAACTCCCTGCAAAACACCCTATTTTTAATATTGCATATAATTTCACAAAAGGGTTACCTAAAATACACGAGCACGATGGTAAGCGTCCACAAGCTTTTGGGTATTTTCACGATGGACGATTGGTATTGCTATATACCACAGAATCTGATTTAGGTGATGGATGGGAGAACCAAGAAATACATAACGATGCTCCTGAAATTAGATTAAAAGCTCTTCAAATGGGCGCAAACATTATTAAATATGTTTTTACAAATTAAGAAATAACAACTCATGCAGCAATTTGATAAAGAAAAACACTGGGAAAATATATACAAAACTAAAGAACTCAATGAGGTTAGTTGGTTTCAACCTACTCCAGCAACATCATTAGACTTTATAAAGCAATTAAACATTTCTAAAACCGCTAAAATTATTGACATTGGTGGTGGTGATAGCTTTTTAGTAGATCATTTACTTGACTTAGAATACCTAAACATTACTGTTCTTGATATTTCTGACGCTGCTTTAAATAGAGCGAAAAAACGACTTGGAAACCGCTCAAATAATGTAAAATGGATTGTTGCAGACGCAGCCAATTTTAAACCTACAGAAAAATATGATTTCTGGCATGATCGTGCGGCATTTCATTTTTTAACTGAAGAAAATGATATACAAAACTATACCAAAACTCTAGAATATTGTTTAAATGATGATGGAATGGCTTTATTTGGGACATTTTCAGAAGAAGGACCTAAAAAATGTAGCGGAATTGAAATTAAACAATATTCTGAAAGCAAGCTAAGTAATCA